>TARA_B100001057_G_scaffold301745_1_pt1 | contig 18924 bp, 20 predicted proteins | sample TARA_B100001057 | Tara Oceans TARA_B100001057 (sample SAMEA2621839) | marine metagenome | biome: marine biome (ENVO:00000447); feature: surface water layer (ENVO:00002042); material: "saline water (ENVO:00002010), including plankton (ENVO:xxxxxxxx)" | depth 5 m
ATGATTATAATTTTTTTATTCTCCTTATATAGCTTCTGTACTAGCTGGCAAAGACATAAATTAATATCATCAGTTTCCCCTAGTGAATAGAAATATACACTTGATTTCAATTTATTTATTCGATGTGACAAAGTCTGTAAGTAATTTAACTGGTCTTCCTGTTGAGCCTTTATCATTTCCAGTATCCCATGCTGTACCGGCGATATCTAAGTGAGCCCATTTTTCATCTTCTGTAAAATTTGCTAAAAATGCTGCAGCTGTTATTGCACCACCATATCTCCCTCCTATATTTTGAATATCAGCAAAGTTAGTTTTGAGTTCCTCAAAGTAATCATTATAAAGAGGAAGCTGCCATACACGATCACCTGTTCTATCTGCTGATTCTTTAATTCTACTAGTTAAATCGTCATTATTTGAGAAGAGCCCGGATGGATATTTGCCTAGCCCAACTAAACATGCACCAGTAAGAGTTGCCATATCTAGAATGTATCTAGGTTTATATTTTTTTGAAAAAGTAAGAGCATCGCATAATACTAGTCGTCCCTCAGCATCTGTGTTTAATATTTCTATAGTTATACCAGACATGCTGGTAACTACATCTCCTGGTCTTGTTGCTGTGCTACTTGGCATGTTTTCAGCACAAGCAAGAATTCCAATTACATTATTTTTAAGATTCATCTCTGCACACGCTTGCATCGTACCTATTACTGATCCAGCTCCTGACATATCATATTTCATCTCATCCATGCTTGGTGATGGCTTAAGAGAGATACCACCGGTATCAAATGTAATACCTTTACCTACCAAGACAATAGGACGTTTCTTCTTTATCGGCATATATTTTATTATCACTAATTTTGCAGGTTGTTTACTTCCTTGAGATACTGACAGAAGTGAACCCATTTTAAGTGACTGCATTTGTTTTTCATTAAGTATTTCAACTTTTAAATTTTTATTTATTTTTTCTAATTTTTTAGCTTCTTTCGCTAAAAATGTTGGATGACAAATATTTGGTGGGGTGTCGCCGAGCCTTCGAGCAGTATTTAGTCCATTTGCAACAGCAATGGATTCTTCTTTAATAGCATTTAGTTTTGAAGTTGTCACAGAAGTCGATACCTTTAGTGAGCACTCCTTTAATGTTAGTTTTGTTGAGCTTTTGTAATTATATTGTGTTTTTTCTGTTTCTATTATAGCGCCTTTAATATGATTATAATTTTTGATATTGACATCTGTTAAATCAATTGAAATAGAAGAAATATTATAATTGTTGATTATTTTTAGCGCAGCATTTAGACATTTTTCAAATTTTTGGATATCTAATTTATCCTTTTCTCCGAGTCCTATAAATATATAATTTTTGTCATATATCTTGCTTGAAAATATATTAGTTGAACCAGCTTTACCGCTTACAAGTTTTTGCTTTACTGCTGATTTAAAATCGTCATTAAGAATACCCTTACCAATAGTTCTGATGATACTTGTCAGCTTATCCTCATATATAAATACTAAATTATAATCAGATTTGGAGTTTTTGCTGTTTCTTATGTATTTCATGATATTTCCCTATAATAAAGTTATACTAGATATAATGATTTAGATTAACATTTTTATGAGACCTTGTAATTATTACTTTGAATATAATTAGTCAATATATTTATAAAAAATGCACCCATTCAGTATTTTCTATTTTTATTATTATTTTATTGATATTGCTTGCTAATACTAGTTTGAGATTAATGGAAGATGTGAATGATGGAAGCGTTCCATCAATTTTTCTCATTCAGCTTCTTATATTAAAAATGATTCAATATTCATCCTTACTAATTCCAATTAGTCTTTTCTTTGGAATTATTGTTGCGCTAAGTAGACTTAATATTTCAAATGAAATGATAATAATGAAAAGTGGGGGATATTCAAGTCACCAAATAGCAAAAGTTCTCTCTAAGCTCATTATTACAGCATCAACCATAGTTATGTTATTCAACTTCTTCTTAACACCATTAGTATTAGATTATCGATTACAGTTACAGCATCAAATCATTCATGAACAAAAAATATATTCACTTAAAGAGAAGAATTTCAATACGAGCAATGATAAGTCTAAAGTAGTCTATATTAATAATAAAAGTACTTCAGAATCTGGAAATATCTTTATTAAATCAAAAGATATTAATTCTCATCGCATAGATTTAGCTGGCGGAATGAAAATTAGTGATCTGAATAGTAATTTAGTAACATTAAAGAATGGTTCATCATATGTATTTAATGCAGATGGGAGTTTAAGTTCAACAAACTATATCAATCAGGACATCTTATTACTAAATAAAATCCCAGAATTAATCAACAAAGATATTGAATCTAAATCAATAATTGATCTTTACAATATAGGAAACGATGCATCCTTTGCAGAGTTTTTGAAAAGATTGTCAATGATAATGGCTACAATAATTTTAGGATTTCTAGCAATACCTATTAGCTATGTAGGTCAAGCAGATGATAAATACAAAAATATATTCATATCAACTATTTTTTATTTTAGCTATATTGTTTTTATAAGTTTTATATCAAAGGTGTTTGATACTACGGTCTACATAGTTATTAGCTTTCTTGCTCTTCATCTGATTTATCTTCTAATAACATATATGTTCTATCTGAAGTCGGATATTATAAGGAACTAAAATGGATAGGATAAGCGTATATATGTTTAAAAAATATGTTATTGGTTTTTTTATAGCTGCAATTGTCTTAATAAGTGTTAATTTACTTTTAGTATTCATATCTGAATTAAAGAATATAGGGGCTCATCAATATACTCTATCCGTATTATTTAAGTACATCATCTTTTTGATACCTCAGAATTTCTTAGATATATTTCCTTATGCGCTTCTAATAGGTAGCATGATTGCTTTTGGTTCGATGGCATTTCACTCTGAGATTGTTGCACTAAACTCTCATGGCATAGGTATTAAAAACACTATCTCAATCATAATTTTACAGACCTTTATTCTGTCTTTATTATTTACCGTCCTCACAAATATTTTAGCTCCAACATTATCAAATAAAGCTCAAATCATTAAAAACATTGCATTAAATAAAAGTACTAATACTGTAGATGTATGGTTCAAGACTGATAATTCAATTATCAATGTTGAACAAGTTATCACAGACAAAAAGCTTAAAAATATAAACATATATGTTTTAAATCAAAGCCAACTATCTGCAAGAGTAACTGCTAAAAATGCTACATATAATGATAAATGGCATTTAGAGGATGTTAAAATATTAGATATTGAAAATAACAAGATTATTTCTAAAGATATATACACTATTTCTACAGATCAATTCATACCATCTCAGGTGTTAAGTAGTAAGTTAAATAAGAAACGATACAATTCGATTGAGGATCTTTATAACAATATAATTTTCCATGATAGTAGAAATATCTATTACGAGGATCATAAAGTTATATTTTGGCAGAAAGTATTATTGCCATTTTCATGTTGTATCATAGTTTTTATTGGCCTTCCATTTTTGTTTACTCAGATACGATCAACTAATCAATCGCAAAAAATTATATTTGGAATATTGTTTGGAATAACATATTTTGTTCTCTCCAATATCTTAATTAATATTACATTAATCTTGAATATCCCTGCCTTAATTGCAGTTATTATTTCAATGAGTGTATTTATATTATTTGGAACTTATTTGTTTTACGAGTTTGTTAAAAAAGATATACCTATTTAAGCAATATTTTCAAGATATGTATTTGATAATTTATCTTGTAAAGATTCTGAACTGAATAATAAGAATATATGACCTCCGATCAAACTAATTATTATTCTTTTAAATGATTGTAAATACGTAATTTCTGGACTGTGTTTACTGTATATTTTTACTTTCCATATTCTCATACCTAATGTCTGATTATATTTTTTCCAAAACCAAGCAAAATACAGATAAATTATTATTATGAGATACGTCTGATAAAAAAAATTATTTATTACGGCATTACCCTCTGTAATAAAAATCACTGGAATAGTAAAAAAATACATCACTGCAAATAATAATATTAAATCATAAAAATTAATTAGTAGTCTTTTAATCAATCCAACTTTATTACTCATAACAGCCACTCTCTAACTCGAAAGGTATTACTTTAACATATGTCCCTTTATTTACTTTATCAATTATCTCATCAAGCTCAATATAACAATTAGCATTTTTAAGTGACGATAGAATATTGGAGCCTTGTGAACTTAAGCATTTCACAAATAGTTTTCCTTTATTTACAGTTAGTAATCCTCTTTTATATTCTTTTCTTCCTCTTCTTTTCTTAATATCAGTTTCTAACTTTGCTAGAAGTGATAATTTATTTTTAATGGTTTGTCCTGTTATTTTTTTTATTGCTGCATTTACAAATAGATTAAATGTTACAACTACTGAAACAGGATTACCTGGTAATCCGAAAAATAAGCATTTATTAATTTTGCCGTATGCTAAAGGTCGTCCTGGCTTAACTGCAATTTTCCAAAAATTTATTTTACCAATTTTATTAAGAGCATCTCTAACAAAATCTGCATCTCCAACAGAAACACCCCCTGTAGTTAGTAGTAAGTCACATTCTGACGATGCATTTTTCAATTTCTTAGTTATAGATGACAAATTATCCTTTACAACACCATAATCTTTTATTTTTACAGGATATTTTTGTAATAAACCATGTAAAAGATATCTATTACTATCATAAACTTGTGATTTAGAAATTACTTTGCCTACACTAGCAAGCTCATCTCCCGTTGAAAAAAATCCAACAAGAGGCTTTGAATATACATACACATCTGATTTACCTAATGATGCTAATATTCCAATATCAATTTCATCAACTTCTTTTCCTCTTGATAAGACTAAATCATTTTTTTTGATATCCTCTCCAGGAAATCGTATATTCTGATTTTTTGCAACTTTTGATTTTATTGAAATTTGATTATCTTTTTCTTCAACCATTTCCTTCATAATCACAGCATTGCAGCTATCAGGAACCAAAGCACCGGTCATTACTTTAATAGCCTGATTGGATCTTACTTTTCCTGTATAAGGATGTCCCGCAAAGGATTCTCCAATGCAGCTGAAAATAAAATCTTTTTTTGATGTATCGCTAATATTTACTGCATAACCATCCATTGCTGAATTTTTATAGTTAGGAACATTTTTATTAGCTTTTATGTCTTTTGCTAAAACTCTTTTGTAAGAGTCTTTAAGTTTCACTAAATCATATGATTTTTTTAACTTAATAGAATTTAATATCTTGCTTAGAGCATCCTCAACATTTAATGCATTTGGATCAAATTCATTGAAACAGCTATCTTTCATATTTTATAAAACCTATAATATCTATATAAGTATATCAAATATTATGTCGATATCAGATAATTCAATAGAATATGAATATATAGACCAGTTTTGTAATAATATATCTTTCAAAAAAGCTCTATCAAATAATACTGTTTTAGCATATAAATCAGACTTAAAAATATTCTACGAATGGTTAAAAGTTAATCACTATGAATTCTCTAATGTGGATAGGGTAATTATAAATAATTATCTTGCCTGTAGACTAGATAGCGGTATATCAGTTAGTACCATTCAAAGAATTATCACTTGTATTAAATCTTTTTTTAATTTCCTTTATGAGAATAATGTGATTAGCCAAAATCCTGCTCAATTGATAGATAATCCAAAAAAGAGAAGAAAACTTCCTACTATAATTTCTGAAAATGATGTAGAGAGGCTTTTGAACGCACCTGATACTAAAACAGTTCATGGTCTAAGAGATAAATGCATACTTGAACTCCTTTATTCTGCTGGCTTGAGGATAAGCGAATTACTAAATATCAAAGTTAGTCAGATATCAAAGGCTAAGCCATTTTTAAAAATTAAAGGTAAAGGTGAAAAAGAAAGACTTGTTCCTGTGGGCACGCCTGCGATGAACCTGCTTCTGTCTTATATAGATACAGACCGAGCCAGCATTACAATAGGAGATAATCAAGACATGCTTTTCATAAATGAAGATGGAAAGGTTGTTAGCAGACAAGCATGTTGGGAAATGATACAAAAATATGCATCTCTTTCTTTAATCAATAAGAAAATATCTCCACACAATCTTAGGCATGCCTTTGCTACACACCTATTGAACAATGGAGCAGATCTCAGGACTGTACAGATGTTATTAGGACATGCTAGTCTATCAACAACGCAAATATATACTCATATTGCGAAGGAAAGGTTGGTAAAGTTTCACCAGAAATACCACCCAAGAGGCTAACTATGAAAAAAATATACCTTATTTTAGCGACAATAGTTTTAGTATCATGTGCTCAGACGCAGGAGGGAGAATCACTAGATATCAAAAAAATTATTTCCGAAGCATACCCAACTGTTGATATAAAAGATATAAAAAAAATTGATAATAATTTTCACGAAATTATTATTAATAATCAAATTTACTATGCGACTAATGATGGTAAATTTTTGATTATTGGAAATGTAATTGATCTACAAACTAAAGAAAGTATTACAGAAAATACAAAAATGAAACAAAGATTATCTGTTATTAACGGTATCAAGAAAGAAAATTTGGTTATTTATAAACCAAAGAAAACAAAACATGTGCTCACTGTTTTTACAGACACGTCATGTCCATATTGTCAAAAACTACACAATGAGATTCCAAGACTTTTAGAAAATAGCATTGAAGTGAGATATATATTATTTTCTAGAAATGGAGACGGGGTAGAAGCATACAAACAGCTTGTTTCTGCATGGTGCTCTGAAAAAAAAGTAGAGGCAGTGGAGAGGTTATTTGAAGGAGAGATACTTGATGATGAGGATAACTGTGAGAATCCACTCAATAAAAATTCTGAATATGCTAGCTTATTATCTGTAGAGGGTACTCCTACAATATTTCTTGAGGATGGCAGGGTTATTCCAGGATATCAAAATTCTAAAAACATAATAGCCTTTATAAATAAATGATATCTCTAGGGAAACTTATTCTCAATTTTGTTTAAATAGTCCTCAATATGTTTAATTTCATTATTCATTTTAGAAAATCTTTCATCATTATTTGCTTTTTCAATATCATTCCTTGCTTTAGAGAGCGTAGTCCATCTTATCTTTTCATCATCCGAAGAAATTTTGTTTGAAATATATTCTCTATGCTTTTTAATAAAATCTTTTGAAAGTAAATCAGCATTTTCTGAATACATCTTTCTTTTATATAGCTCTACTAGTCTTTTATCCTCGATAGAATCAAGTTTATCTGAGATTTCATTGATATTTTTAAGCTTATTCAATTCTTTTATCTTTTCCCAATCACTCGGCCCAGTAAAACCACTGTATAGCATTTCATCTACATGTTCTGAGGCAGACATATAATCTCTATTATCTACTTGGTAATCTGCTAATTGATCTACAAGATATTGATTAATATTCATAATAAAATTACTTGATGACATTATTGTCCTAGCTCTGTCTTCGTAAAGTTTTCTATTTTTCTTAATTTTTTTAAGTTCATTGTCATCCATGTGTTTCTCTTGAAGCAGTATCGGATAATCATTACTTTTAATTTTCTTCAAGACTTTATTTTTCAATAAACTTCCTATATTTCTTGTGCGAGAGTTTAGAATATCTTCGTTGATGTCCTCATCTAAATTATAAAAAATCATTTCTTTTACATTATCAGGATTGCTTGTGACGTAACACACAGGCACGTATTTACCCACGGCACTAGTCGGTGGAATTATAAATATATTATTGTTTTGGACAAAATCACTAACATTTTTATGATTTCTGAACAACATCATGTAATCCCATAATTCTGAATCATTCTCTTTTATGATATTTGCTAAATCTATCGTAGCATTTACATCACTCATTGCATCATGAGCAAATTCATGTTTTATTTTGTTGTCAATTGCAAGTTTCTCAAGTTTTAAAATTTTTCTTCCAGTACTTTCATCTATTGGTATATTAAGATAATTTTTATCGAGATTGCATAATGCTAATATAACCTTGAACAAGTCTGCCCTTGAATTGCTATTTGTATTCGTTAGGTAAGGTGCATAAAGTGATTGATATAGGCTTGATCTCAAAAACTTTTCGTCAAAATTAATATTGTTATAGCCTATAAATATAGCAGGTGACCACGAATGCAATTTCTCATATGCTTTATCCATAAATTTATAAAATGATTGTTCGGAATCCAATTGCTCTAGATTTGTCTTCGTGATTAGCATTGCAAAAGGCGATGGGATAACACCATCTCTTAAACGACATTTCTCATTAAACTCTTCAATTGTATTAAAATTACTATCAACTAGTTTTGCAGCTAATTGGATAGGTTGATCAAAATAAGGATCTAACCCTGAGGTTTCAAAATCATAAAAAACATAATTCATTTATATTGCATGTGGGATAGTGTATTCTTATTATACACTACAATGGTTAAAAAGACATACACCGCATCTGATATTGAAATACTCAAAGGTATCGAGCCAGTTCAAAAAAGACCTGGTATGTATACAGACACATCAAATCCAAATCATCTATTACAAGAGGTTATAGATAACTGTGTAGACGAATCTATTGCTGGATTTTGTAATAATATTGATATAAAGATTAATACAGATGGAAGTTACACGATAAGTGATGATGGGAGAGGTATGCCAGTAGATACTCATCCCGAATATAAGAAGTCTGGAGTAGAAGTTATAATGACAAATCTTCATTCAGGAGCCAAATTCAGTAATAAAAATTACAAATTCTCCGGTGGGCTTCATGGTGTTGGTGTATCTGTAGTTAGTGCTCTATCAGAAAAATTAAAAATAGATATAGAGAGAAGTGGTGATAATAATAGATATCAAATTAGCTTTAAAAATGGAGTTGTTTCAAAAAAATTAAAAAATATTTCAAAATGCTCAAAAGGATCACATGGCACAAGTATCACATTTAAACCTAACTCAAAATATTTTGATAATGAAAATATTGATATAACTAGGTTGCATAAATTAACAGAGGCAAAATCAATACTTAAACCTGGACTTAAAATAGCAATCGAAGATAACAAATATAATTCTGGAAAAAAAGTATATTGTCATACTGGTTCACTAGATGCATATCTGAAAAATAATTTATCTTCAACACTATTACCAAATAATCCTATACTTTTTGAAATTGAAAATGAATTATTTGAGGTCTCTGCAACCATTTGTTGGCATATAAATTCAGATGAACTTATACAAGATAGTTATGTGAATTTAATACCTACATCCGAGGGAGGTACACATGTGAATTCACTGAGATCAGCTACTACAGAATCACTAAAAAATTTTATGATTACTCATAATATTGCTCCTAAGAATATAAAAATAACATCAGATGATATTTGGAAAAATACCTCATACTTATTATCTATTAAAATTTCAAATCCACAGTTTATGGGCCAGACAAAAAATAAGCTACAGTCTACTGCAATAGGGCCAAATTTATCACTACAACTCAAAGATAGGCTAGAGTTATGGTTCAACAATCACTCAGATACAGCTGAAGAAATTTCAAATATTGCTATTCAGAATGCAATCCAAAGAGTTTTGGATAATTCATCAAAGAAGACAAAGAAATCACCTAAAAATAATATTATGCCTAGTCGACTATCTGATTGTTCGAGCAAGGATAATGAAAAAAATGAACTATTTCTTGTTGAGGGTGATTCTGCTGGAGGTTCAGCAAAACAAGCAAGAGATAGAAACTTTCAAGCTATTCTTCCTTTAAGAGGTAAAATATTAAACACATGGGAGCTTTCTTCGACAAAAATTCTTGAATCTAAAGAAGTACAAGATATATCGACGGCTATAGGAGTTGAACCAGGAAGTGATGACTTAGCAGGTTTGAGATACGGCAAAATATGTATTTTAGCCGATGCGGATTCCGATGGACTACACATAGCCACATTACTTATCGCATTATTCGTAAAACATTTCCCGAGTCTTGTTGAGAATGAACACATATATGTAGCTCTTCCCCCTCTTTATCGTTTAGATTTTAAAAATAAAATATTTTATGCAATATCAGATGAACAACTAGTTAACATACAGAAGGATAACAAAATAAAACCTACTGACCCTAACCTAAGCATTACTAGATTTAAAGGGTTAGGAGAGATGAATCCATCGCAGTTAAGAGAGACAACATTAAATACAAATTCTAGAAAACTTATTTTATTATCTATTGATAATAAGGTTAAAAATATAAAAACTTTAAATATGATGTTATCAAAAAAAACAGCCTCTGATAGAAAGTCATGGTTAGAAAAGAAAGGTAACTTAGCACAGACTAATTAATGGCAAATAATAAAGATTTATTTTCATCATCTATAGAAAAGGTATCAATAGGAGACTTTAGTGAAGATGCCTATTTGAACTACTCTATGTATGTAATATTAGATCGTGCACTACCAAGTTTGCTCGATGGTCTTAAGCCAGTTCAAAGAAGGATAATTTATGCTATGAGTGAACTTGGATTGAAACACTCTTCAAAGCATAAAAAATCTGCAAGAACTGTAGGAGATGTATTAGGAAAATTTCATCCACACGGAGATACTGCGTGCTACGAAGCTATGGTCATTATGGCACAGTCTTTTGCATACAACATGCCATTAATAGATGGACAAGGAAATTGGGGAACTCAAGACGATCCAAAGTCTTTTGCAGCCATGAGGTATACTGAGTCAAAACTCACCGAATATTCTGAATTATTACTTCAGGATTTAAAAAACGGAACATCTGATTGGAATCCAAATTTTGACGGTACACTTAATGAGCCTAAATTTCTTCCATCTCAGATCCCAAATATACTTGTTAACGGAAGTTCAGGAATTGCTGTTGGCATGTCGACCGATATACCACCTCATAACCTTGGCGAAATTATATTAGCTGTCCAATATATTATAAAAAACCCTAAGTGTACCATTAATGAGCTTAGAGATTTTATTCCTGCACCCGATTATCCAACTGGCGGTAAATTACTTTTAAATGAATCAGATATAGATTCAATTTACAATGAAGGATCAGGAAATATAAAATTGCGCGCAGAGTATAAGGCTAGTGGAAAATATATAGAAATTTATACACTTCCTTATCAGGCATCAACAACAAAAATTATTGATCAAATTAATTCCCAACTCACTGAAAAGAAAATTTCATTTATTAGTTCTATTGAGGATCAGTCTGATGAGAAGAATCCAGTAAAAATCATCATTAAAACTAAAGGCACAAGCCATAATGATAAAGATGTAATGAATCATCTTTATTTCACTACTGATCTAGAAAGATCATATCGAGTTAATTTAAATATGATAACTACTGACGGTAAACCGAAGGTCATGAATCTTATGGATATATTGTCTGAGTGGGCTCTATTTAGAGTCAAAACATATAAAAGAAAACTTAATTATGAGAATGAAAACATATTAGATAGGTTACATATCTTAGAAGGTTTTTTAATTGTCTATAAGAACTTAGATAAAATTATTTCAATATTGAGAAATGAGGATAATCCAAAGCCAAAAATTTTGAAAATTGGAAAATTTTCAGAAAAACAATATGAATCTATCATAAATATGAGGCTTAGAAATATTGCTAAGCTAGAAGAAAATAAAATTAAAGATGAATACAATAATCTAGATCTTAGAAACAGAGAAATTAATTCGATATTAAAATCAAAAACCAAACTGAATAATATTATAATTAAAGATTTAAGTATATTGAGCAATGAATTTTCTCAAGATAGAAAAACTAGCATTGTTAATGACACGGAAATCTCAAAACAAATCGTAAAAGAAGTAAAAATATCCGATGAAATTATGTCTGTTGTTCTATCAGCTAATGGCTGGATCAAAGCATATAAAGATCTCAATTTTTCTTCAAATACTATTTCATATAAATCTGGTGATACATATCTCGATCGTCTTGATATAAATAATGATAAAGAAGTATCTTTCTTTGATCAGAAAGGGTTTTTATATACTATGAACGTTAATGATATTCCTACAGGAAGAGGTTATGGCGAATCATTAAAAAAATACTTCAATATCGATGATGGTATAAGCGTAACAGGGCTAATAAATTCTTCAGATGAAATTCAAACTTTACTTATATCCGAATCAGGGTATGGATTTATATGTGAAAATAAAAATCTTAAATCCTTGAACAAAAATGGTAAATCAATAATAAAAAATAAAAATTCTAAAATTTTTAAACCAATACCGGTAAACCCGAAAGATCATACATATTATGTTCTAATTACAAGCAATCATTATCTTTTGGTAGGAAAGTTATCTGATATACCTGTTATGACGAAAGGAAAAGGTGTTAAATTGATCAATATTCCTAAAACTGATGATAGCGAAAAGGTTATTTTTTCTGGGGTAATTAATCAGGATCAGAGGCTAGAAATAGCAGCTAAAAATAAAAGAAGTAAATATATTGAATTTTCCGAACTTCAGCCATATATTATGTTTAGGAGCAGACGTGGTAAGAAGATTGAACAGAAATTCATCCACAAAAAGTTAAAATTAAATTATAATATAAACGTAGGGAAAAAATGAAACGTATTTTCTATTTCATAATTGTAAACATAGCTATTCTTTTTGTATTAAGCATATTTTTATCGCTTATAGGATTTACTGGTATTCTTCAATCAAATGGAGTTGATTTAGATTACGACTCCCTAATGTTATTTTCTCTTGTTTTTGGAATGGGAGGCTCATTCATTTCATTATACATGTCCAAATGGATGGCCAAATCAATGGCAGGTGTCAAACTTCTACAGAGCCCATCAAATGAATTTGAAAAATGGTACCTGGATACTGTTAAAAAACAGTCTGAACAATTAGGCCTTAAAATGCCGGAGGTTGGAATATTTAATTCGCCACAACCAAATGCTTTTGCCACTGGTTCATCAAAAAATAATTCTTTGGTTGCTGTGAGTACAGGCCTCGTTAATAGCATGACTAGAGATGAAGTTGAAGCTGTTATAGGACATGAAATGAGTCATGTTGCCAATGGCGATATGGTTACGCTTACATTAATTCAAGGTATTGTAAATGCATTTGTAATATTCTTCTCACGTGTAATAGGTCATTTTGTCGACCGCGTTATTTTAAAAAATGATAGAGGTTACGGCATTGGATATTTCTTTACAGTGATATTTGCACAAGTGATTCTTGGCATACTTGCATCAACTATAGTTTGCTGGTTCTCAAGAGTAAGAGAATTCAAAGCTGATATTGGAGGCGCACAACTTACATCTAAAACTAAAATGATTAATGCCCTCAAGGCTTTAGAAAGACATGTAGCTGCACCATTGCCAGATCAAATGTTAGCATTTGGAATATCAAATAAAGGCAATTCCAGTACTATTCAAAAACTTTTTTCAACACATCCACCACTTAGGAAGAGGATTGAAGCGCTAGAAAACTTAGACTTACAAACCACTTCACAACAACAGATTTATTAATGGTAGATCATTCACTTCTTAAAAATGGCAACAAAGTTCTTGTTGATAAACAACCTTACATAATATTAGATACTGATTTTGTAAACCCAGGAAAAGGTCAGGCATTTACTAAGATAAAAATAAAAAACCTTCTCAATAAAAAAACTATTGAGAAAACGATTAAGATAGGTGAGGAGCTAGATGAAGCTGACGTAACAAATACTACCATGCAATACTTATATCAAGAATCTAATAACTTGTTTTTTATGAATCTTGAGACATATGAGCAGCTAGAGCTCAACACATCATCAATTGATTTCGATCCCAGATGGCTTGATGACGGAGATGAATGTAACGTTACTTTATGGAATAATTCTATTATTGATGTTGAACTTCCTAACTTTGTTACTTGTAAAGTTATAATAACAGAGAGTGTTGCCAAAGGCGATACTGTATCGACAACAGTAAAAGATGCAGAGCTTGATAATGGAATATCAATTAAAGTTCCAGCTTTTATTAAACAAGATGAGCAAATAAGAATTAATCCAAGTACAGGAGAATATTCATCAAGAGCAAAAAATGAGTAAAGCACAAGACAGGAAAAAAGCAGTTCAACAAGCAATTCAAGAACATAAGGTTAAAAAGAATAAATATATAATAGCCTCAATTTTCTGGTTTTTATCAAGTTTATACATCTATTCAAATGATTCTGGATTTTCAGACGTTTACTCATTAAAACCTTTTATTTACTTTATAGTTGGTCCTGTATTTGCAGCTATAGTTTTCGGAAATATTATGTTTTATCTACAAAAGATAATTGAAAAAGGAGTGATAGGATTTCTTGGACAATCAGCTGAGAATCTTGTCTTGCCAGTAATATCATTTATATTCTTTTGCACTTTAGTAGCTATGTTTTTAGCTATATTTAAATTTGCAGAACTTTTACAAACGATTATTTAATTATTTAAACAAATCATTACATATTCATGTATTATATCTAAATGCCTATATTTATGAGAGATATTTTTCTACCGGTATTGATATCGAGTATTTTTTGGTTATTTCTTTTTTATGGAGTTCTTCTTAAAAACTTATTTATCTTCGTGATTGTCTCAATAATATATGTTTATTATTGTAAATGGGTAAACGGAAATTATGAGCATATGTTCAGAGAAGAAACAATAGATGAAAAGTTAAAAGATATGAATTCACTTTCTAGAAACCTTATTACAACTATTTGGGTATCTCATTTTGCTTTTTTCTTCTTTGGAGGCATTAGTTTAGGAGTATCAGTACCATTTATGATTTACTTCAGTCTATAAGTTATAATATTTTCTGATTCTTAAAAATTAAACTAGCGACTAATGTTAGAATAGTATTATGAACTCTTATAAAAATGCACTAAATGACTTAAATGTTTTTATAAATAACAATATTTTATCTTATTCAAAGAACAGAAACTATGATCATGGTCCTTCAAAAAGAGATAATGTATCAATGTTGTCAAAGTATATCACTCATAGAATTATTTCGGAATATGATATTGTCAGTCTAGCACTCGCTAAAAATTCTTATTCATCTATTGAAAAATATATTCAAGAAGTATTTTGGAGGATTTATTGGAAAGGATGGTTAGAACATAGACCATCAGTTTGGGAGGATTATTTTAAATTTAATGACGGCGACTTTGATATAGAAAGATTTAAAAGTGCAGAGAACTCAAACACAGATATTGACTGTTTTAATTCTTGGATGGATGAGCTTAAAAGCAGAAATTACCTACATAATCACACAAGGATGTGGTTTGCGAGTATCTGGATATTTACATTAAAACTTCCATGGCAATTAGGTGCAAATCTTTTTATGAAATATTTATATGATGGAGATGCAGCCTCAAATACACTAAGCTGGAGATGGGTTGCTGGTTTACAAACTATCGGCAAACACTATGTCGCAACATCAGAAAACATCTCTAAATATACCAATAAAAAATTTAATCCAACAAATCTTAATGAATATCCTAAACCAATTAACAGTGAGAAAGCTTACAATATTGGAGACCTAAAATATTCTAATTGCGCTTCATATAATGATTCTTTAATCATCTTTGAAAATAATCTTGATTTTATAAATAATAAAAAATTACTAGGAAACTATAAAAAAATATTACTTCTGTTCTTGGATAATAATGATAGAAAATTAAAAATTTGTAATAATGTATTATCATTCAAATATTCACTTGTAGATGAATATTCAAAAACTATTCCTCACTCGCAGATAATTTCTTCTAGTGAATTAAAAAAAAATATAGAAGAATGTTCACAGTTTGATATTCTATATCCTGGTGTTGGTGAAAATCTTTCATATTTGCAAAAATTAAAATTTAAAAGCGAGCCGAATTATATATGTAATGAGCACGATATCTTTTGTTGGAAGTATGCTAAAAAAGGTTTTTTTAATTTTAAGAAAAATATTCCAACAATTATTAACAAAATAATACTATAATCTTCAATAATCTATAAGTTACTACTTAAACACAATGGTAAGTAGCACACCTATAATCATAACGAAAAATAAAGATAGCAATACAGGTAATTTTTTCATTATACCTTTTCTCCAAAAATCAGGCTCTTTACGCCAAGTATCAGTATCTTTCCAAAAATCTACATTCTTATTATTTTTTGCCATATCTTTTATTGTGAGCTGCTACGTTTAAAAAATTAACTATCTCCCTCTTTTACAAAAATACCATCAACCATCTTACCTTTTCTGTCTTTTATATCCCCGTAGGCTACTTCCAAACATTCATTCATAGTTAAATCATTCCTAACCATTATGTTAATTAAAACAACCATGATATCTCCAATATCATCACGTATATCTTTACCCTTACATAGGCTATCAGATAACTCACCAGCTTCTTGTATCAATTTCATATATTGATCTTTATCTGTACTACCTTCAATAAGGTTACGATCCCTGTGCCATTGAGCTATTAATTTTTCATAGTTTAGTTCTGTCATGATGATTCTCTTGTTTAATCATATTATTATATATAACTATTTTAGAATTTGTTTAAAGATTTGTTATCGAAATAAAAAATTTAACTTGGAATTATGGAAGAATGATGTACTTTAATCTTAAAACTTTCATTGATAGGTTTTAAAATAAAAGTAAATGCTACATTTGTTTTTTGATTGTTATCATATGAAGTGAATTTAAATACACCCATTGATATAATTAGATTACTTTCTAATAAATTATTCATTTCATTAATCTCTATCATTTCCCATGGTTTTATGGCGAACCCAGTATCTTCAGGTATTGATCCACCTATAAAATATGATAAAGCGCTGTGTAAGTCATTTCTGAACAAGATTTTTTTTGTCAATGTAGGCTTGAACAAAACACTTTCTGTCTCAAACAGATAATGTTCTTGTATAAATTTCAGGGCTTCTTTTTTATAGTCTTCTTTATTAGTATAGCTCTTACTTATATTCAATATTCCCTCTTTCCATGAGGTTAAAAAATTTAAAACTTCTTTATCCATGCACAAAGATACTCTCAATTAAAATAAATATTTATACCATATTATAGCAAATTTCATTTATAGTTATGAAAACATTATTATATTATATAGTTTATGTATAGAAGAATAATATTCATAGTCGTAATTATCTTTACTTTCATGCCTCTTAGCTTTGCTATAGAACCTTATTATGCAGAATATAAATTTTTGAAAAACTCAATCAAGTTTGCTGAATCTCAGCATTCTCTAAAAAAGCATGAGCTAGGATGGACAATAAACTCATCTACTAAACCTGCAGGAATCTTAAGTCTCATTTATAAAAAAAGAACAGAAAACTCATTCTTTACATTTGATGACGACATCTTCAAAACAATTGAATATTCATTTATAAATTATAAATCTGATAAAATAAAAAAAGTTATCACAAGGTCTAGTAATGATAAATTAATTTCGACAATAAATGATGTTACCAAAAAAGAACATTCAAAAGAATATTTAATAGACAGGCTTGTTGCACAAATGTTTGGATATAAATTTACTCATCTAGAAAATATTCAAGTGATTGATGAAGGTAGAGAAAGAAATTATTCATTCAAGCAAATTTCGGCTGAAAATATATCAACAATATTAAGTGAAGCTACTCGAACTATTGTTGTGCAAAAAAATATTATAGGAAGCAAAAGAAAAACATTAACATGGTATGCTGTTGAGTATAATTATCTACCAGTAAAAATTGAACAATATCGTTTATCAAAACTAAAATTTTCCGCTCATCTAACTGAATTCAAAAAAAAATAAAATTAACCACTATACTTGCTTCATAAGATTGTGGTAGCAAGAAAAACCAATCCAACAACAAAAAGAAAAGCGAGCATCCCTGATAGTAGATAGCTGGTTCCAGTATCAATAAATCTATTATTAAGTATCAAAACCGAACAAACAAAGATTAAAATAACTAAGATAGTATTCATATATGAGATATTGTGATAGTAGACATCTTGTGCATTCAAGGTATAGTTTAGGCCTATTTATTTAAATATCAGTATTATCATCAGATAAAACCATTAGTATCGCAAATATAAATGATCCTATTAAGAATAATAATATTAAGTAACCATTGATCATATTTCTATAGTATCACTTTTATATGGATATCATTACGAAATATATCATTGTTCTGGGAGAGTCTAATTGGTATGCTAATTATAATTAACAAGGTTGGAATATACTAGCTTAAATATCATGTCAGATAATGAAATAAAAGATTCAAGGATTAATCTTGTAAACAGTGTCAGTACGATTGCATGTAAAGAGTATAATGCTGATTCGAATCGAACCAATCTCGATATAGTACTCAGTTTATACTTAGAATTCGAAGAACTTCAAACTCAAATCCCGAAATGTATTGACGATATCATTAAAAACTCTATCAAGGAGGGTAATGTTGTAAAAACTCTTAAAGTGAAGCGTGGAAGAGAAATGGATCTTGATCAACAATTTAATATTTTGACGTGTCTGTTAATCATTCAAACTATGGAGGGAAAATCTAAGTTAAATAAATATAATGAAAATGGACTTTCACTTGAAGCTTGTATCGATAAAACAGCAATTGATACTGGCACCAGTATTTCAAATGTCAATAAATGTATAAAAAAGTACGGGAATGCATTTAAAGCTTACATTCATGATAGTACGCCAGAGATAAGCTTTATTTTTAGTGAAAATAAAAAACAAAAATCATTGATTACTCTAAAAAATAAAGATGAGCCGGTCTCAGATATGATAAAAGAGGCACTTGATATCTTATTCAAATAAATACTTCATTAGATCCTCCCCGCCCG
>TARA_B100001057_G_scaffold228125_1_pt1 | contig 18886 bp, 26 predicted proteins | sample TARA_B100001057 | Tara Oceans TARA_B100001057 (sample SAMEA2621839) | marine metagenome | biome: marine biome (ENVO:00000447); feature: surface water layer (ENVO:00002042); material: "saline water (ENVO:00002010), including plankton (ENVO:xxxxxxxx)" | depth 5 m
GATGAAGATCAGTTTGCATTAATATGGAAAGAAGCAAACAAACGTTTAGATGAATATGGCAATGAACAGCCAGTAGGCAAAAATGGATTTGCGGCTTTTAGAGCATCATGGCGGGAACATCCGGAACGTACAGATAAATGGGCAAAAGAGGAAAGAGCACGTATAGGAGAAGAACGTTTTAGACGTGAACACGACTGTGAATTTTTGATATATGATGAAACATTGATAAAAGCAACAAAACTTATTGACCTCGAGGGACAAGAACCAATAGAAAGACACGGTCACGTGAGGTGGTACAAAAATGTAGAAAAAAATAAAGCATATATTGTATCGCTTGATCCATCTTTAGGGACTGGAGGAGACTATGGTGCCATCCAAGTATATGAGTTGCCTAACATGGCCCAAGTTGCTGAATGGCAACATAATTCTACTCCGATACAAGGACAGATAAGATTGCTTAAACAAATTATAGAAAAACTTGCAGAAGATCTGCGTGCCAAAGGCATAAGCAATCCAGAAATATATTATTCAATAGAAAACAACACCATTGGCGAGGCTGGCCTAGTAGCTATTTCAGACATTGGGGAAGAAAACATTCCAGGACAATTTTTATCAGAGACTATCAAAAAAGGTCATGTGCGTAGATTTAGAAAAGGATATAACACCACACACAACAGTAAAATGTCTGCTTGTGCAAAATTCAAACAAATGCTTGAAAACGACACCATGATAATCAAGTCAAAAAATTTAGTCTCAGAACTTAAAAATTTTGTTGCATCGGGTAATTCATTTAAAGCAAAACCAGGTGAACATGATGATCTTGTGATGTCAACACTACTAGCTGTGCGTATGGCATCAACTATATCGGCATGGGATCAACAACTGTTCGACAGATTGCGTGATAGTGATGAAGAATTGGTTTTGCCTATGCCTATAATAATGTCATAAATACTGCAATGGACTTGAACTTAGTTGCCCAAGATTTGTTCGATGAACTCAAATCAAGATATGCACATCTTACATTAGGTGATGACACAGCACAAACCACTACTGATCCACAACTAGCAAGGTTTTTTAAGTTTGACTGGAACAACAATCCTGTTTCTATTGCAATAGATGAAGAAAACTTAAGACTTGTGTACAATAGGGATCTTGCTGATTCTTTGGAAGAACAAGATCAACAAAACTGGTACCAATTTGCAAGGGCAATGAGAGAATTTGCTATCACACACAATTTAGGATTCAAGCCGCAAGACATTGAAAAATTAGACCTTGAACAAGGTGACTTTGAATTCTTATCTCAAGTAAATACAGTACAGGAAAACAAAATGCACGGTACAACAAGAACATCATATAGACCATTAGACAAAACGAAAATGATTATCAGACACTCCAAAGCTGTAGATGAAGCAGTCCCTGGGGCAAGGTCAAGAAACATCAAAGCAATTTTTATCGAAAATAACCAGGGCGAAAGATTTAGATTTCCTTACAATTATTTGAATGGCGCTAGAGCTATGCAGATGCACGTTGCCAAAGGTGGCAATCCTTATGATGCAGTTGGCGAATCAATTTGTAGACAGGTACAAGAAATAGCCACTATGAGAAAATTTACAAAATATGCTCAACGTAATCACATGATAGACGAAAGTACACAATCCTATATAGATGCCGCCAACATTAAAATATACGATTCCAAAAAATTATTAGGCAGACTGCAAAGTCAACACACATATGAAAATGCAGTACAAGAACTACAAAATGCTGTTCAAGAAAACACACAAGATACAATTGACGGACTTGTAAAAACATTCACCAAAGAAACATTTGACGAAGATCTAGTTGATGCATTTAAAATTTTACCTGTCAATGAACTTAAACCTTCAGATGACGATGCCGATACAAAAACAAGGAGTGATATCATGACACAAGGATCCACAGCATCAAGGTATGCACAATATGTGGACAATTATGTCAAAAATCCAAACTCTAAACTAATATTAAGAAAAGATGATTCATATGACGCCCTACAAAACAATTTAAGATCACAGCAGAAAGATGTTGACCTAAAACTTATGACAATATTAAGAGACATTGCAACAAGATTCTTATCCGCTGAACCACAAGATGATGCAATTGTTAATTTTGCATCTGATATGGAATCCCAACTGTCTGCGTCAGGAGAACTATTTGCAAAACCAAATCAGGAAATCAAAGCACTGAGAGGCACAGCAATAAAGTTGGCCAACAAATATTTGCAAGACATGAAAAGAATTAAAACTGATGACAAGTATAAAGATGAAGTAAGAAAGTCACCAGAAGATATCAAAGCATACAAAGATATCAAAGGAAAAACTGTAGACAAAGGCAAATTAGGAAAATTCTATAAAAGAAAATACCAAGGCGAAACAGCGGATCTAGAACATTGGATGGACGCACAAATAGCCGAAATGGATAATGTACTAGACCCAGTTGATTATGAACAATCCGACTACCAAGACGCCTTTACAAAATAATTCTTGACAAAAGAATAACGATGCGTATATAATATGCATTACAGTGATACACACTAGGCAAAACAAAGGAGGCTTACATTATGGCAACACTGGCAGATATAAGAGCCAAACTCCAGGCTCAAAGTTCTAAACCATCCGGTGAAGGACAAATTGGAGACAACGCAATATATCCACATTGGAATATTCCCGAAAATTCAGAAGCAGTACTTAGGTTTTTACCCGATGGTGATCCTAACAACACATTCTTTTGGACTGAAAGAGCAATGATCAAACTGCCTTTCAATTCAGTGAAAGGTGATGCATCATCAGGTCCAGTACAAGTGCAAGTACCATGCATGGAAATGTATGGTGATGCATGTTCAATACTTGCAGAAGTAAGACAATGGTTCAAAGACAAATCATTGGAAGACTTAGGTAGAAAATATTGGAAAAAGCGTTCATACGTTTTCCAAGGATTTGTGACTACATCGCCACTGCAAGAAGATGCTCCAGAGAATCCTATTCGCAGATTTATTATTGGTCCGCAGATTTTTAATATTATAAAGTCAGCATTGATGGATCCGGAGATGGAGGATCTGCCAACAGACTACACAAGAGGTGTTGACTTTAGAATCAACAAAACTACAAAAGGTGGTTATGCTGACTATTCCACATCCAAGTGGTCAAGAAAAACAACTCCACTATCAGAAGAACAACACAAGGCAATTGAAACACATGGTTTACACAATCTTGGTGACTTCTTGCCTAAAAAGCCTGGCGAAGTTGAAATCAAGGTGATGGAAGAAATGTTCAGAGCATCAGTGGATGGTGAGCCCTATGACGCAGAAAAGTATTCACAATACTTTAGGCCTGCAGGACTTAGAGCGCCAATGACAGGCAGTGGCACAACAGCTCAACCACAACCTGCTCCAGCAGTAAAAGTTGAAACTGCTGAGCCAACTGTGTCTGCGACACCCGAGCCTACTCCTGCTCCACAACCAGAACAACCTGCAGAACAACCTGCCACAACAAATGGGAGTAATTCAAAAGCAGAAGACATCCTGGCAATGATCAGAGCAAGACAACAAAAATAATCACTTGAAACTTATTTTTGCTAGAACTAAAGACACACTGTCTTTTACACCTTCTAAAGTTGCTGAATATTACATTCAGCAACTTGGTGAACATAATAAATTCCACAGCAATATGAAAAAAGTTATTCCAATTGATAGGCTGTCTGATGTTATCATACATATAAATCATTTTTTCCAAGAAAAATTGAAAATAGATATTTTCAATACCTACATCAATTGTGATTGGACACAAACTAGACTTAATGATTGCCATCGCGATTGGGTAAAAATACAACAAACATATCCTATTATTCCATTACTCCAGAAAGTCAAACCAGAATTAGTTGAATCTTTTCGTTCTATAAATTCGTTGATACATGATATAGAATATTCATATGAATTTGATTATTGTAACTACACAACCGATGTGTGGAGTTGTAAAAATAAATTTGATACTTCTATTACAACATTTGATAGGCATCAGATTAGCATACAGTACAGCAATTTAGGGCGATCATTGTTTAACAAATGGTTTAATAGTGATGACAACATTGAAGATTCTGATACAAACAATTTTGATAACCTTAGTGGGGACATTCGTATTACTTTGAGACGACCTTTTTCTGTGCAACCATTTGTTGAGTACGTAAATTGGTGTAAACAGAAAAATGTTTCAATTATTGGTGCACACATAAACATTGGCAACTTTGATACTGATTTGGACACGCTACAAAAAATTTGGCAAAACAATGTAAATGGCAATTTTTATTTTGAAATATAATTTTGCATTGACAAACTACTGTTTTGAATATAAAGTATAATAAAGGAGCAACATGGTCAAACCATTTGATGTAACAAAATTTAGAAAGTCCATTACAAAATCTATAGATGGACTTGGCATTGGATTTAATGATCCTACAGATTGGATATCCACAGGCAATCATGCACTGAATTATTTGATATCCGGAGACTTTTACAAAGGCATTCCACTAGGCAAAGTCACAGTATTTGCAGGCGAATCAGGATCTGGCAAATCTTACATTTGTTCAGGAAACATAATTAGGGAAGCACAAAAACAGAATATATTTGTGATACTTGTGGATTCGGAAAATGCACTTGATGAGGCGTGGCTAAGAGCTGTGGGTGTAGATACTTCAGAGGACAAATTACTAAGACTTGGCATGAGCATGATAGATGATGTTGCTAAAACTATATCTAACTTTGTTAAAGAATACAAAACTGATTATGGCGACAAGGAGCCAACAGACAGACCAAAAGTATTATTTGTTTTAGACTCTTTGGGCATGATGATGACTCCTACTGATGTTGATCAGTTCAACAAAGGTGACATGAAGGGCGACCTGGGCAGAAAGCCTAAGGCCTTAACAGCACTTGTAAGAAATTGTGTAAACATGTTCGGCAGTCTGAATGTTGGCATGGTAGCAACCAATCATACATATGCATCGCAAGACATGTTTGATCCAGATGATAAAATTAGTGGCGGACAAGGCTTTGTGTATGCATCAAGTATTGTGGTTGCAATGAAAAAATTAAAACTTAAAGAAGACGAAGCAGGCAACAAAATAACTGATGTAAGGGGTATCCGAGCCGCATGTAAAGTAATGAAGACAAGATTTGCCAAGCCATTTGAAGGAGTACAAATCAAGATTCCATATGAAACAGGCATGGATCCATATTCAGGTCTTTTAGATTTATTTGAGAAGAAAGGCCTTATTACACAGCAAGGCAATCGTTTGAAATATATAACAGCAACTGGAAACGAGATACTTGACTATAGAAAAGCATGGGGCAAGGACAACTTAGAAATTGTTATGCAAGAGGTAAGTAATCAGGTTGCATTAGATGAACATGCGACACCAGAAATAAATTTAGAGGAAGAAGAAGCAATACAAAACATAGACAATGGAGACACAGATGCTAGTTGATGTTTGGGGTTTGATGAAATCATACGTATCAGCCAAGGATCGATCCATTGTTGCTGAAAAATTTGTTGGAATTGCAATGGACAATGGCATTGATGATGAAAGTCTTAGGGAACTAATTGGGCATGATGATGCTCTAGATGATGCAATACGTTATAATCTTGACATCGAAGAAGATGAAGAAGATTATGAAGACGCATGAATTGGTTCTCAATCGTAACACAAGACGTAACTAAGATACCCGATGCTATCGGGCATTATGAACTAGAATTAGAAAAAGCATCCTTAGAAGTCAAACTACATGGAAACATCGAAAAACAATCTGCATCTATGCCTGGAGTTGTTGAATCACGCTTTCGACAACTACAAGAAATAGAAGGTATTCTAAAACACTTAGAAATACAAGCACGAAGACTCAAAACCAAACACTATAAGAAATACTTAGAAAACTATCAGCGGGCACTCACTTCAAGAGACGCAGAAAAATATGCTGAAGGCGAAGATGAAGTATGTGATTATGAGGCTTTGGTAAATGAATGGGCTTTGCTACGCAACAAGTGGCTGGGTGTAATCAAAGCACTTGATCAAAAACAATGGCACATCACCAACATAGTAAAATTAAGAGTTGCTGGCATGGAAGATGCCAATCTATAATATTTCATTCTACTAATCCTAAGAATCAACAGTGTGTTTTATGCAGGCCTCCTGTAACTTATTAACACTGTATTTTATGATATTTTAGTAATAAATTAATGTAGGAGAAATAGGATCAACATGAAAAAAATAATTCAATATTTTAAGAACATTAGAAGTCTTAGTCAGTCGCCTTTTCCAAAAATGAAAGGTTACAAATAATGAAAAAAATATTAAGGTTAATATCATCATTTACAAAGTTAACCATACTAGGCCAAAAGAAAAACGTTAAGGAAGCATTCAAATATGTCAACTAAAACAAAATTAGGCGAATGGGTATATTCACATGGGATTTGGCATCCTGTGTACAAATGGTAGGAAAGGAGAAACAGTGTATAAAGTATTTGGAAGTACTTCGAGAAGTCTTAATCAGTTCGCTAATTTTATTAATCGTATTTTTGGTCGTAACGACGAGAACTTTATCGACTTTTGCAGAATCGAATACGGCAACGATTGGCAGTGGGCGTATTCTACATTCAAAAGGGAAGGAAGATTCCCTAACAGTATCGATAGAAAGGCCGCTTAGTGGCGGAAATTAACATTTGGTTTTTTATAGTAACTGCATTAATTTTAGTAATAGGAAATATAATATTAATGCTTAAAATTATTCCATCCAACAATGAAGACAAAGCACGTTGGGCCTGGATGAAGGGCGAAGGCCCAGACCCATATAAGGAGAAACATAAAGATGAGTAAAATAAAGCACAACATACTAACACAAACAAAGGCATCTTCAAGTTTTAGGTTTTCGCCTTTGAATACAAATAAAATTGTTTTTGCAGGACATAGCAGACCTGTGAACATGAGTAAGAGATACAAATAAATGAAAATTATTAGAAAAATTTTAAACAGCTTCCGTGTACAATCTAAACAGGAATGGATTGAGGAATATCTTTCCAAGTCTGTGGATAGATATGATTTAGAAGCACGTCAACTTGAACTGACTAGAAAAGGCATTTACTAAATATTTTTAAATGAACACAGCAGTATTTCTAATTGGCTTTTTGTGTTTAGGCCTTCCAGGCGCAGAAAAATGCCACAACATTGCATCTAAATATTTGTATATCACCATGGAAGACTGTGTGATAGCCAAAAACAATATCGAATATGAATTAAAGGATCTAGATGGTCTTGCACTTCAATGTATTCCAAGCGATCTTGTTGAAAACTATACAAATTACAGACCAAACGTAGTAGATCCTAACACACAATAATGCCAACAAGTTTTGGTGATTATCTAATGCTTATCTTCATGTTGTTGGCCCTTCTCATGGTTGTAATTGGCATAATCGCAATGGCATTGAATAACAATTTTTATAAAACAAACAGTAACAAACTTATGCGAATGAGAGTGTTGTTTCAAGGTATTACACTTATTTTACTTGCAATTGTTGTTTGGGTATCTACTTAAATATTTGTTATAATATATTCGATTATATAAGGAGAATAATTATGTCATGGATTACAGATAGACTAAAGGAAAAAGCATCACATGGTGGATTAGGATTAGTTGCAGTAGGACTTATCATACTATTTTTAGGTAGCTGGGTAAACATAGCCGCTTATGCCGCCATATCTTACGGTGCATATCAAATCATTACTAAAGGATAAAACCATGGGGGTGTATACGCCCCCAAATACCAATCATTTCATTGCAAATTTCTAACTTTTTTGTTAAAATAGAGTATCTAATTAATTAGAGGAGAACAAATATGTTAGACAAACTGTTTGGCCTATCAAAGGCCGGAACTTCTGTCAAGACTGAGATTATGGCAGGTGTAGCTACATTTTTAACAATGGCATACATCACTGTGGTTAATCCAGCAATACTTTCAACAGAAGGCACTGGCATGGCATTTGGAGCTGTATTTACAGCAACAATTATTGCCGCCGTGATAGGTACATTAATAATGGGACTATGGGCAAAGTGGCCTGTGGCTCTAGCACCCGGAATGGGACTGAATGCATTTTTTACATTTGGTGTAATTTTTGGCATGGGATACACATACAGTCAGGCGTTGGCAGCTGTGTTTGTAGCAGGACTTGTGTTCTTGTTGCTATCAGTAACTCCAGCAAGACGATATATTATTAACTCGATCCCACGTTCAATGAAACTTGGCATAGGTGCAGGCATCGGGTTGTTTCTTGCAATCATAGGCTTTAAAAATGCCGGCATTGTTGTAGATAATCCAGCCACACTTGTAGGTTTAGGTGACATTTCATCTTGGCCTGTCTTGCTTGCAGGATTAGGTTTTGCAATTATGGCAATACTTGATAAAAGGAAAATCCCAGGAGCAATAATCATTGGAATCCTTGCAGTAAGCATTCTTGCATGGATATTTGGCGTGGCTGATATATCAGGAGTTGTTGGGGCAGTCCCTTCACCAGCCCATGCTTTTTCACTGGACTTTTCATTGTTAGCAACAGCGGGCTTTATAGGCACTGCATTTGCATTCCTGTTTGTTGACTTTTTTGACACAGCAGGAACACTAACTTCTGTGGCAAATCTTACTGGTAAAGTTAACAAAAAAACAGGCGAAGTGGAAGGCATCGATAGAGCATTACTGGCTGATTCGACAGCAACCACTGTTGGTGCGTTGATGGGAACATCCAACACAACCTCATATATCGAATCAGGTGCAGGCATCAAAGAAGGAGGCAAAACAGGACTAACTGCTGTTACTGTTGCAGTGCTATTTTTAGCATGCCTAATTTTTGCTCCATTGGCACAAAGCATTCCAGCTTTTGCAACTGGCCCTGCATTGGTATTCATTGCGACATACTTCCTCAGAAATCTTAAAGACATAGACTGGGAAGATGTATCAGAATATGCACCTGCTGTGTTAGCTGCCATCATTATGCCATTGACATTCTCGATTGCATACGGAATTGCACTAGGATTTATAGCACACGTTCTGATCAAAGCACTTAGTGGTCGAGCAACAGATCTAAATATGGGATCAATTGCAATCGCGGCAGTAAGTGTTCTATACTTTATAGCGGCATAAATTAATTCTAAGGGGGTGTTTATGCACCCCTTTACACACAAAATATTGACATCATAGCATCTCTGCTATATACTCACAACAATGAACGATAACACAAAAGACAAACCAACAATAGTGATCGAAGACGATGGCTATTGTGATTAACATGCTGGTGTAGCTCAGTTGGTAGAGCAGTTGATTTGTAATCATCAGGTCACCAGTTCGAATCCGGTCACCAGCACCATTGGGGGATTAGCTCAGTTGGGAGAGCGCCTCGTTTGCAACGAGGAGGTCGCAGGTTCGACCCCTGTATCCTCCACCAAAAGGAGATAAAATGAAACACGATATAATAAATGCCTTAAAAAAACATGCTGAAGGTCAAATTGCAAAACACAAAATGAATATTTCAATATACATGGCTAATGCTGTTGGTGTAGGTGAACACACCGACATATTAGAAAGTATTGAAAAAGAATTGAATTCAGTGGGCAAGTATGAAGAACAGTTAGAAGTTATAGCCAAGCATTTTTCACAAGACACAGAGTAATATTGATTCTTAACAAAATTACAGATTTTTGGAAAGAATCATATACTACTAATCCACTGGCTTTTTACATTGAGGCAATATCAGCAGTGTCTGTTATCATTGGTTCTGCAATTCTTACGTACACAGTATTAGATCCCAGACCTGATATATTTGTACCTTTTTACTTTGTTGGTAGTTCGACAGGACTGTGGGGTGCAATACTTAGAAAAACAGCATGGATTGTTGTATTGACTGCTTGGTTTACAATTATGAATTCAATTGCACTGTATCAACTTTTTATTTTGTAGCACTATACATTTTTTTACTCCACTGAAAAGAATGTAAGTATTCTCGATTGTATACACATATGTCATGTGTCTTATCATTTAACTTTTTCAAATCCATGTTGCCAATTTCATGTAAAGTTTTGTACAACATTTCTAGTCTTGTTTTTCCTGCATATCTATCATACGATTCATCCCATACAGAACTAAATGTTTTGAATCCTAACATGTGTAGATGATCAAGATATCCTTTAGGCCCCATCACTACAAAAGGAGTGTAATATGCAATAGGTCTAGCAATTTTTTCCGTGCAATATAATCCTTTAGTAAGGTTTGTTTCATTTGCAATTTCAACCCCAACTTTTTTGTAAAGTCCCTGTGATGTATATTGACCGCTTGTGCGAGACATAAAATCAGACAATTCTTTGGGGGACTTTTTTTCCTGTACATCATCTATTGGTAAAATTTTTGCAAAGTTTAATATTTGATCTCTACGTTCACTTTGGGTCGAATATTTTGCATATGCTTCATCCAAACCAATGCCCATTTGGATCACATCATGATGGTTAGTAAATTTAATACATGACGTGTCACGATAGTATTTGTATAAAAAACTTGCAACACACAGTCGATCCCATGTAGGTCTGTGTGTCATGGATAAAAAATGTTTTTGCAACTTTTTTTCAAAGTAATTTTGCTGAAGATCCCTTCCAAAATGGGCTAGGATTTGTCCTACTCCAAAAGGCACAAAATTAATTTTACAATTATCACTCCAATATTTTACTTGGCTGTGTAGGGTAACTTTACTTTCATCAATACCAAGCAATGCACACACACATTGAATTGTTTGCACCAAGTGTTCATCTTCCCAATCATAAACATCAGGAATCGAAACTTGATGATCACAATTTTCTGTGTTAAAATAATCATAAATTAACTTTAAATTATGCACTGGATCAATTTTAGGACTTACATAGGGGTGTAGATTCAAAGGCATATGCACATATATATCACAAGGAGGGATGGCAGAGTGGTTGAATGCACTGGTCTTGAAAACCAGCATAGGCGAAAGTCTATCGAGAGTTCGAATCTCTCTCCCTCCGCCACATACACATGAGTAAATTAATTGGCATACTTGGTGATAGTTGGGGTTGTGGTGAATGGAATTTTGTCCAAAAAAATAATTCAAAAAATTTTAAAATAACTCATACTGGACTTCAAAAATATTTTATGAAAGAGAAAAATTATCGAGTGAAGAATTTATCTACTCCAAATACAGGCCTTATGCATTGTTTGGAACTGTTAAAACAAAATATTAACATTATTAAAAGTTGTGACTTGGTTCTAATTTTTGTCACTGACACTTCTAGGGACATTACAGCACAAAAGTTTTGGCAAAATAATTACACTGTCAGAGATTATAAAATACGCCACACAAAAGCACTAAAATATTTTGTTAGCACACTGGACAAGTTTAATGTTAAGATCAAACTAATAGGCGGCCTATCAACGTTAAATGACAAAATAATTAGGGATCTACAAAACATAGAAATTGCATTCAATGTATTTGATGAGTTGATCCCGCACATACAAGGGTATGAAATGAATTTTGAAGATCATCTTAAACATATGCCTAATAATTTGGATCACTCTGTAATAGATTATGTGTATGCACAACAAAAGATATGGGAGTCGATACAAAAAGAACAAATTATGAATCCGGATGGTTACCATCCAAACCGACATGGCCACAAAATACTTTTCAATCGATTGGTTGAAAAATATGACTTATGAAATCTAACCAACCACCTCTAACTGAAAAAGACTTTGATGGAAAATTTAAATGGAAAATTTTTATACCAGTAGCAAAAGGATGGCCACAAGAAATGACCAGAGCGTTCAAAATAAAGTCCCAATATGATGTCTGGTTAGCAGAAAATAACATCAAAGGTACATCTTACTATAATATGTTGTATTTGACACACGATAAGGATGTTGTATACTTTAAACTAAGTTGGCCTGGTAGCCAAAATTTTACTATTACAAAATTGCGTAAATGATGTTATATTAGTTTTGCGCCGATGGTGGAATGGTAGACACGCTGGTCTTAGGAACCAGTGCTTCGGCTTGTGAGTTCGAGTCTCACTCGGCGTACCATTATCCTAGTTGGGGGGTGTACTAGGCGCCCCCCTATAAAAAAAATGAAAGAAAAAAAATTTATACTTACTGATATAGACGGAGTGTGTCTCGATTGGGCAAAACAATTTAGAAAGTTCCTTGGACATTATCATCCGACAGTCGTTTTGGAAGATCCAACCACAAACTTTTCTCATATAAAACACATTATGCATGAATTTTGTGTGTCTGCATGGATGGGTTGGTGTGAGCCGCTAAGAGATTCTGTGGAAATACTTTCAAAATTTAAACAAGAAGGTTATGAATTACATGCCTGCACTGCAATGGGTTTTGATCCATATGCTATTGCATTACGCAGAATTAATCTTGAAAGATTTTTTCCTAACATATTTTCTAGGGTGGACACAACTGAAATGGATGAACATGCAACCAAGTCAAATTGGTTGGAGCAATACAGAGATAAAGATTGTGTTTGGGTTGAAGACAAATGGGCAAATGCATTATGTGGTGCACAAATGGGTATAAAAACATTTTTGATGCGACAACCTTATAACGCACAGTACAATGATTCAAGGATCACCAAGGTTGACAATTGGCAACAAGTATATTACTATATAAAAAACAATGACAGATAACACAGTATTCATTGGCTGGGATTCAAGAGAGGATATTGCCTTTCAAGTTGCCAAGCATTCAATACAAAAACACAATCCCGATGTAAAAGTTTATCCACTAAAATTACCAACACTCCAACAACTTGGTATCTACACAAGAGGCGTTGATGCAAAAGCATCTACTGAATTTACATTTTCAAGATTTTTTGTGCCAATGCTGACAGGATACAAAGGTTGGGCATTGTTCATTGATTGTGACTTTTTATGCACGACTGATATCAGCGAACTATTTAAACAAGCTAACGACAACTATGCAGTCATGGTTGCAAAACATGATTACACTCCTAAAGAAGGCACTAAAATGGATGGCAAACAACAATTACCATATCCTAGGAAAAATTGGTCATCATGCATGTTATGGAACTGTGAACATCCTTCCAATAAATTGCTAGATCTAAATGCACTAAACACCAATGATGGATTATGGCATCATAGATTTGTCTGGTTAGCAGATCACGAAATTGGTCAAATATCTCATGAATGGAATTGGCTTACAGATTGGTATCAATCTCCTGCAGATGGACAACCTAAAATGCTTCACTACACAGAAGGTGGCCCTTGGTTTGAACATTTACAAAATGTTCCATATGCTCAAGAATGGCGTGATGCACATGACGATTACAAATTGACTTTGCAAGATTCGGTGGAAGACAAAATAGCCCGTGATGATGGTGGTTGGTAATATTTTGAGATCCCGTGATTATATCTCACAAGTATAAGTTTATTTTTATAAAGACAGCTAAAACTGCAGGTTCAACTATTGAAACTCTTTTAAGGCCATACATCGATCAAACACAAGACATATCCTGTGGATCAGTTGTTTGGAAACATGGTCACAGGATTGAACCAACCGTGCCTTCCTACAACCTTCCAAAAGATAAAAGAATAGACGCTCATATGAGTAGCAAAGACGTTTACGATATTTTTTTTGATTCAGTAAAACCAAAAGATTATTTTGTGTTTACAGTGGAAAGAAATAGTTATGACAAATGTGTATCTCATTATTACTGGCACTGTAAACAAAAAATGATAGATAAAGGGCGGAATATAGATACTAGAAATTTTGAAGATTACATTCAAGACATTTATGACACTAGAATGGACATGCCTAGCTGTTGGCATAGATATACCATTGATGATAAAATTGCTGTTGACAAAGTGTATCAGTACAACAACTTAGAATGTATATTGAAACATCTTAATAAAATGCATGGTTTGGATGTGGACTTAGATAAACTTAAAACAACAAAGGTGAAATCTAGTAATAGACCTAACGAATCGATAAAAAAATATTACCAAAAGGGCCGTTTATCATATAGAAAAAGTCATCCAAAAAAAATTGTAGAGTGGATCTGTAAGAAAGAGATAAAATACTTTAACTATGGAATCAATTAGTGTCATACAAAATATAACAAAAGTAAACAAAGATCCCTATCCGCATGTAATTACAGAAGAAGCACTCCCACAAAAATATATAAATGAACTACAAAGCACTCTACCTGGCGCTTACATTGATAGCAAACCATTTTCAGAAGTAGATCCTTCACAAAGAATCAAGTGGAATATTTTAGTGGAAGATAACTGGCCTATAGCAAACATTTGGAAGGACTTTTTTGCATATCATACCTCAAGAGAATATTTCAATGCAGTTTGTAATTTGTTTGAACCTTGGTGGGATAACATGCCAGTACAACCAAACAAAATACATTTGGATGAAAGGAAAGGAAAAAAAGAATTTTTTACTGCATATACTGAAACACAATTTGTAAGACACAGAGTTATGCCAGAAGGCAAAACAACTAGAACAGCACATTTAGATAATGGCATGGAGATATATGCTGGACTTTTATATTTTAGACACAAAAACGATACAAGTAAAGGTGGTGGTTTCAACATACATAGTGGAAATCCCCAACCCAAGTTTAATAGAAAAAATAATAATGAAGTACAAAATCCAGGACCTATAGTTGCAACGTGTCCCTATAAAACAAATACATTTGCGATGTTTTGGAATACACGTAACGCGGTACATTCTGTTGAACCAAGACACAATGCACAACACGAACGCTGGTCAATTAATATTATAGGAAGATATAACACCAGAAGGATGTGGTGATGCACAATAAATCCAAGATCCAAATATACAGGGATCAGTACAATTTTTGTAAACCTTATATTAGCAAATTCAACACAGCACTAGACATTGGATGCGATTTTCTCGAATGGAGTATTGTGATGATTGACGACTTTGACGCAGTAAAGGCATTTGATTTCCGGCCAAAAATTAAAGGCATAAAAAAATTTTTTAGGAGATATAATAAAGCTTATAAAAAACATCCAAATATAAAATTGTATAAACATGGCCTTGCGGAAAAACGAGTTACAAGATATACTAAGCCTGGAGTTGGAAGAATTAAAGGTACAGAAAAGTCCGAAGGAAGCAGTTGGTGGCCAGTAAAATTGCATACATTAGATTCATTCGATTTTGCTAATGTTGACTTTATTAAACTAGACTGTGATGGTTATGAGGAAAAAATTTTGCAAGGTGGCGAACAAACTATTAAGAATAATAAGCCTGTAATATTTTGCGAATTACAACCTCAAAGATGCAATTCACATGGCTGGTTAATTAATCATGGTTACAAACTTGCAGATACATATTTTTTGGATGGTGAACCACATGATGGTTTATACATAATCGACTAACATGTGTGGAGTATACGGAATAACCTGTAGAGATGAAAAATTTATTAGAGATTACATCACCACTTGTTCATACAGAGGGCCCGATGGATCAGGCATATGGGCAAATGATGATATCACCCTTGGACATAACCTATTAGCAATAACTTCACAACCTGATCAGGGCAAACAACCATGGCACACCAATAATGGCAATGTGTTAATATACAATGGCGAAATATTCAACTACAAAGAGTTGGTAACAAAATATAACCTTACACTGCAAACAAGTTGTGACACCGAACTGTTAGCACACCTATTAGATACAATCGGAATAGATTGTGTAGGACAAATTGATTCAATGCATGCCTTTGCACTATACAATGTTAAAGATCAAACCATTATCCTAAGTAGAGATCACGCAGGCATAAAGCCTTTGTTTTATGCAGAAACATCAGATGGATTAATATTTGGATCTGAAATTAAAGGCATGCTTGATCGTGTGCCAAACGCAAGATGTATAGATGATCTAGCTGCCGCGGCTATGTCATATTCTGGATTAAATGTTACAAGACACACAATGTTTTGTAATATTAAAAAAGTGTTACCTGGAGAAACTTTGGTGTACAGTATACATCATAAAAAGTTTATTCAAAGCCATCGAACTACAATTACTCCACAATCAAATGGACTACTTGACCATGAAGAATTTAGACATGAAGCACACCAAACTGTTAAAATGTGTACACTTGGCATTAGGAAATTTGGCATGTTTTTATCTGGTGGATTAGATTCCACTTTGGTTGCATATGAATTAAAAAAAATATTAGGAGAACTTGATTCATTTACTAACGAAATGAATCCAAATGTAATTATTGGTGAAAATTTTAATGATGATGCAAATTGTGCCAAACGATTTGCACAGGATCTAAATCTTAATCATAATCCTATTGTTATTACTCCCGATACAATAGAACAATGTTGGGCAGATGCAATGCACACAATGGAACAGCCAGTTTACAACATGAGCATGCCTATGTACTATTATTCAAATAAGTTTTTAAGCAACAAAGGTGTTGTGGTTACAATGGCCGGAGACATGGGAGATGAACTATTGGGAGGATATCCTAAATATTGGAAGTTGCGTAATGATCCACCTAAGTCTTTCAGGGACATGATATGGAGATGGATGCATAGAATCAAAAGGCCTATCAAACTTACAAGTAAAATTCATGCTAACACAATACATGAAGAACTATGCAAAACTATTCCGGATCAATTATGGAATCCAAAAGATCCTATTAATTCATATATGGCCGTTGACTGTATTACACAAGTACCAGAAGAATTTTTTTCTCGCAATGATCAGTTTGGTATGAGATTTTCAATGGAGGGGAGATTTCCATTGGCCACAAAACGTTTTATGAAATATTGTTTGGATATACATTCTGATTATAAAATGGGCAAAGATAAATCGGATACAAAACTTCCTACAAAATTGGCCTACAAAAATATTCTTCCTCACTACATCATTGACAAAATGAAAACAGGTTGGACAGTCCCATTAATATACTGGATCAGCAATCATAAAAATTTAGAAACACTTGCAATGAAATACATGCAAGGCAATGACTGTCTCAAAGACACAGTAAAAATGGACAATTGGGATCAAAAGAAAACAAAGATAGTAAGTTGGATGATGCGTTCATGGGCACACTACTATCGAATGCAGTTGTAAGCATAACCAGAAGCCATTTCTGATAATGTAAACTGCTGATGTGCTAGATGCCATAACCAAGGTTCACGATCAGGGTAGTCTAAACTTTCTATCATATCAATTTTATTTGCTACAGGATACGCCGCACATTCATTACCACATACCACAGGAATACCCATACATATGGCTTTTACAGCAACCATTGAATTGAAGGTTATTACACAGTAGGCATTTTTAAGATCTTCCTCTAGTGGTTTTTGACTTTTGTGTTTGTCAAATCCACTTAGTTGCGTAAGTCCGTTGACTGTTTTTACTTGTGGGTTCATAGGCTTGTCTCTCACTACGATTTCTCTGCTTGTTTGCTGTTTTAAGGCGTCTAGCACACCGTTGAGCCATTGTTGTGCATCAAAGAACCACTCTATGGCTCCTGTAGGTGGACATACTATAATTTGTGTGCCAGTTGTTTGCCATGGCGCAAGATCTTGTGCAAAATATTTCTCATATCTATCAGGCGTTTGCTCTGTAATACTAGAATTTGTGTGTGCATTTTTGGTTATTCTATACCAATTTGTTTTGTTGTTATGTCCTGGTAAAAAATAAGAATGGTCACAAAAATAATATGTGTGACTTTTGCGTTTCATCATATCCCCTGCGCCTCTCAGTATGCCCCAGTAAAAATATTCATCATCAATCATAGGTTTATCATTAGGGACAGGATCTATTATTTTTCCATTAGTGCCTTTAGCCCAATGTTGTACAATGCCTTCTGTAGCTCTACGCATTGTTCTAACGCAAAGCATACATTTCTCCAAACATAGACTCAAACAATCCTTCTTCAATTTCTTGTTGGGTGTATTGATGCCAACTTAGTGTAGTAAGCCAATCCAAACGTTGCTCTGAAAAAACAGGTTGGCCAAACTTGTCAATGGTTTGTGCCACAGGCATGGCTGGGCACTTGGCATTACAGTACACTGGTATGCCTTCAATCACTGCATCAATGGACACCATAGAGCATGAAGTAACCACACAGTCAGCATTTTTTAGATCATCTGCAAGTGGCACATCTGCATAAGCAGGGCCACTTCGACCACCTTTCCTAGGTTTATGTCTGACTTTAATAGGCATGTCTGTTTTAGTCTTTAACCACGCCACAGTCTTTTGTTCCCATGTGCTTTCTCCTATAAAAGCATTCACTGTATTGGAACTTGGAGCAACCAATATGTAATCTCCTTGTGTTTTTTTCCAAGGTTTAATATTAATATGTTGAATCCTATGCTGAGGTAAATTTGGTACAATACCTGTGACATGTATATCACTGTAACAGATGCGCCAATAATACTCTGCTCCTGGATCTACTGCTTGTTTTAATGGATTCCATCTACCCCAATATGGCATGTCGCAAAATATCCATGGCTGTTTTTGATTAGATAATTGTTGTGCATGTTGATAGTTGTGCATTGCAAGGCCCCACATTGTTGGTATTCCTTTAGGATCATGATATCTCATCAATGGTTTCAATGTGTACCATGCTTTTGAATCGGGCCCGTGACGATTGTTAATAATTTTAAGTTTCACTAGATTTTATTCCAGTAATCGTTTTCATGTTTTATATAAATGTCAGTGCGTTTTGAATGACCATCTATTTTCCTTTTGCCTTTTAAATGATCCATATAAGCTCC
>TARA_B100001057_G_scaffold409164_1_pt1 | contig 18876 bp, 10 predicted proteins | sample TARA_B100001057 | Tara Oceans TARA_B100001057 (sample SAMEA2621839) | marine metagenome | biome: marine biome (ENVO:00000447); feature: surface water layer (ENVO:00002042); material: "saline water (ENVO:00002010), including plankton (ENVO:xxxxxxxx)" | depth 5 m
GAAATAACAGAGCCTGAAGGAATGGAGTTAACTGAAACTCATTCAGACTACAACGGTTATGGTGTGTCTTGTAATGGTGCTACTGACGGTTCCATTGATGTAACTGTAACTGGTGGTGCAGGAAATTATACTTACAACTGGTCTAGTGGACAAACTACTGAAGATCTTAATGATATTGGCGCTGGAACTTATACTTTAACTGTTACTGATGAAAATGACTGTGAACAAGACATCACTGTAGAAATTACTGAGACTGAACTACTAGAAATAAGCTCTACCAACACTATCAATGTTAATTGCTCTGGGGAACCAACTGGTGAAATAGATATAACTGTAAACGGAGGTAATGGCATTTATATATACAACTGGTCTAACGGTGCAACTACTGAAGATATAACTGGACTAACAGTTGGATCATATACAGTAATTATTAATGATGAATACTGTTTGCCTATCGAGCAAACATTTGAAATTGTTGAAAATGATGATATCGTAGTAAATATTGACAGTTATTTTAATCCATCAGGATGTAATGGAAATAATGGATTTATTAACTTAACTGTTAATGGAGGAACACCTCCATACTCTTTAATTTACAATAATTCATCACCAATATCTGATAATAGTGGATCATTTAACATATCAAATCTCGCAGAAGGAAATTACAATATAACTGTTACTGATTTCTTTAATTGTGAACCAGTAGAAATATCTCAAGAACTAATTGCTGATGATCCAGTTACTGCTATAGAAACAATTTCAAATGTAACATGGTATCAAGGCAATGATGGATCTATTGATCTTGTTGTTAACGGAGGAACAGCACCGTATGAATTTTTATGGTCAAACGGCTTAACAACTGAAGATATAGACAATTTAATTGCTGGCACATATTCAGTAACCATAACCGACCAAAATAATTGCCAGGAAAATTATGAATTTGAAGTTACAGAACCAGAATTTTTATTTGTTGACCTATCTTCTGACCCAACAAATTGTGGAGATTATGAAATTTCGTGCAATGGTGAGGAAACAGGAAATATAAATATAAATGTTGGTGGGGGAACTCCATTTTTTGACACAGATGGAAACCCATATTATGAATATGAATGGACTCAAGCTTTGCAAAATGGAGATCCTCAAAATGGAATTATTTACGCTGGTATTCTTGAAAACGCTCTAATAAATTTACAATCTGGCACTTACTCTATAATCATTAGTGATGCGAACTCTAACTCAAATAACCAGATTGCTGAAGCTTCTATAATTTTAGACGAACCTGAAGCTCTAATATTTTCAAATATTAATACTGAAGACGTAGATTGTTTTGGAAATTCAAACGGATTAATTGAAGTTGAAATTAATGGAGGATGTGGTAATTATATTTTTGATTGGACGAGTAATAATGGTTTTTCTAGTAATCAAAGTAATATAAGTAATTTAGAAGTTGGTGTTTATACACTTAATGTAACTGATGAAAATGAATGTCAAATTGATACGGTATTATTCATTTCGCAACCAAATGATATAGAACTTAGTTCTTTTGAAATTTCAGATTACAATGGATTTGGTGTCACTTGTAATGGTGCAACAGACGGATTTATCAATATTAATATAGCTGGAGGTAGTCCATTTATAGATGATGAAGGAGTCCCATTTTATAACTATTCTTGGTCAAATGGTTCAACTTCACAAAATATTTCAAACATAGGTGCTGGAATATATACTTTAACTATAACTGATTCATCAAACTGCCCTCAAAACTTTGATCTTGAAATCTTTGAACCAGAGCCAATAACTTCTTTATGTAATAGTACTCAAGCAACTTCTTGCTTATCAAACGGCACTGTTTCTGTAGATGTTTTTGGAGGTGTCCCTCCTTATGAGTTTATATGGTATAGCGATAATAACGATAATGGTTTATATGACTTAAATATTGATGAACTAATTGATAATAATAATGTTCCCTCAGGTACATATAATGTACAAATAACTGATTCTAATAATTGTCAATTAGATACGAATTGTACTGTTGATCAAAGTGATGACCCTATTGTTACAGTGACTTCATTTAATGATCTAGAAGGACCTAACTGTTCTGGTCAAGCATCTGTTGTTTTAAACGGAGGAGGTTGCGATGAAGGTTCGTTTGATGAAGTTGAACCAGCTCCTTTTGGTTATTTAACGTGGTATGAAGATATTGATGGAGATGGTATTGGTGATGGAAATCCGATTGGGTACGGGGATCAAAATCCTATAAACTTACAATCAGGTAACTATACGGCGGTTGTTCAAGATATTTGTGGGTGCTCAACTGAGGAGGCATTTACAATTGAAAGTTTTGATGAGATACTAATTAACTCTGAAACTTCTGTTGATATTTATAATGGATTTGCAGTTAGTTGTTGTGGAGCTGAAGATGGATTTGTAAATATTCAAGTAAGTGGAGGCTCTCAAACATCTGCTAGCGGTTGTAACATGTATACAGTAGAATGGTTTGAAGATCTTAACGGAAATGGGGCCCTTGATTTTAATGAAAATATTATTTCAACCCAAACTGGAGGAACTCCAATTAATCAGGGAGGTAACATGATATATGAATACGAAATTGATAATTTAAATCCTGGCACATACTCTGTAATTGTAACAGATTGTACCATAACACAATGCCCAATTGTTGAAACATTCAACTTACTACAAGAACCTACATGTATTGAAATTACTGACCTTTTTATTTATAATATGGACTGTGATACAGAGCCTGTAATTCCTTCAAACGCAGAACTTGAAGTAATTGGAGGAACTGGAAATTACAGTTATAGTTGGGAAAATAATGTTACTGGACAAGTTGTTGGAATTGCCGAATCAGTCAGTAATATCCCACCTGGAGAATATACTGTTACAGTTACTGATGAAAATTCTCAATTCAATGACTGTGAAGCTCAATCAACATTTATAATTGAAAATGTCATTGGTTTTGATTATTTAAATAACGGAGAATTAAATGTAGATATTATTTTATCAGATTTCTCATACGGAAATAATATTCCATGTTTCGGGGGAACAGCATCTGTAGAAGATTTTATTCTTTACTCTAACGGAAATCCAATTTATGAAGAAGATGGTATCTATGAAATTAATTGGGGAGAAATTAATCCAGAAAGTATTGGTGCTGGAACATACTCAATAAGTGTTACAAATATTACATTAGATCCAACTTGTACAAGTTTACCAATACAATTTACTGTTAATCAACCTGATGAATTAGAAGTTGTTGTTCCTGATATTTCTACTTGTAATAGTTGCCCAGGAATTGCTACTGCTACTATCAACGGAGGGACTCCTCCATATTCAGACACATGGATAAATACTGCTACAGGTGAAGAAATTACCGAACAAGATGAAAACGAACTGAACGGATTTGGAATTGGAGAAAATGGTTTTATCAATATTTTAAATCCCGGTTCATATGAAGTCATTATTACTGATTATAATGGCTGTACAGATTCTTGGGAGTTTAATGTTCTTAGTGAACCTGAATCTATTAATTGGGCTAGTATTAATACTACAGACACGTGTGTTCCAGATAATTGTGATGGAAGTGCTGAATTAGAAATAGATTTTGATGCTAACCAAGATGACTCAACTTACATACCATACTGGTTTAATTGCTCTGGTGAATCAATGATGGATAATGTAAATCAAGACAATCCTTTTTTAATTGAAAATCTTTGTCCAGGTGAATACAGTTGTCAATTTTTTGACGCTGTATCAAATGAAATTCATACACTCTGCTTTGAAATAGATCCAGGCAGCTTTGATATTAATTTTGATATAACTGATGTTAAATGTTATGGAGAAAATAATGGAGCAATTAACATAACTCCTTCGGGAGGCACTCCAAATTACTCATACTTATGGTCAAATGGTGCTATAACTGAAGATATAGAGAATCTTGCACCAGGTGAATATATAGTGACTGTAACTGATCAACTTGGGTGTATTGTTCAAGAATCTGTTACTGTTAATGAACCATCTTCTCTAGAAATAGATTACCAAATACAACCTCTTGAATGCGGGGAATGGGATGTTTCATGCCTAAACGCTTGTGATGGATCAATTAGAATTGATGTTGGAGGAGGAGTCCCCCCTTATGACTATGTTTTAATACAAAATGATTTGGAAATTAGCGGATCTTTTGATTCTGAGGTAATTGTAGATGGAATTTGTGAGGGAGAATGGATTTTTGCAGTCTATGATGCTTCTGGATGTTCAAATACAAATGAAAATATAAACCTTAAATTTGAAGCTCCTCCTGAAATGGTTATAGAATACTGGATTAACAATGAAATATCATGTTATGAAGAGTCTGAGGGAAATAATCAAGATGGTTCAATCAGCGTAAGTGTAAATGGAGGAACTCCATTTACTTTTGGGCCAGATCAAATAGAAAACACTAGTGATGATGAAATGTATTATTCGTTTAACTGGGAGGATAGTAATGGCTTTTTAAGTAATTCACAAAATATCACAAACTTAATTTCTGATTACTATACATTAAATGTTAACGACTGTAATCAAAACATAGATTGTATTGTTTCAGAATTCATTCTTTTAGAGCCACCAATTGATTTACAGCTAGAGTGTAGCCAAATAAATCCAAGCTGCGTTGATGCAAATAATGGTTCTATTTCATTAACTGTTACAGGAGGTAACTCTATTGGCTTAGAATATTTTTATTCAATTAATGGAGCTGATTACTTACCATTTGAAACTGAAGGAAATGAATTCATTATTGAAAATTTAGAAATTGGAGAATATGATATTATAGTAAAAGATATAAAAGGCTGTGAAGAATCATGTTATATAATTCTTGAAACATATAATGAAGAATGCTTAGAAGTCCCAACACTAATTACACCAAATGGTGATCGATATAATGATCTGTGGGAAATTGAAAATATAGACAACTTCTACCCAAATGCTCAGATCAAAATTCACAACAGATGGGGACAACTTATCTATGAGCATAATGAAGGAAATTATTATGATAATATGTGGGATGGCACCCATGAAGGAGAAAATTTACCTATTGGTGCATATTACTTTATTATAAATTGTAATGATGAATCAAACAAAAAATTACATGGAGCTGTATTGATAAAAAGATAACTAAATGAAGAAACTATATATACTTATTTTTATTTCTTATTTGTTTTGCAACAAGATAAGTGCTCAACAACTTCCGTTATATAGTCAGTATATGTTTAATCCATATTTAATCAACTCTGCCATATGTGGAACAAATGATTATTCAATGCTTCTCTTGAACTACAGAGATCAATGGTCAGGTTTTGGAAATGGATCAGTAAATATGTTACAAGATGGAGTAGATCCCTCACCAAAAACTTTTTCATTATCATTTGAAAAAGGAATGACAAACCATAGTGCATTAGGATTCTCCGTTGCACAAGATCAAACATTGGCAGTTAAAAACTTAAGTGTTCAATTAACATATGCATATAGGTTTAAATTAAATAGTAATTTAAACTTGTCTCTTGCTTTAAGCCCTGTTTATAATTCTATAGCTCTCAATAACTCCGAATTATGGGCGTTAGATAGTGAAGATATTCTATGGGATGATGCAACAATTGAAAAAGGTGGTAATCTAGATTTTAACTTTGGAGCTTATATGTTTAATGATAGATTTGATATAGGTTTTTCAATTGCAAATTTAGCAGAAACAGAATATTCAAGTATTGGAAATAATGTTTTAGGTCCAGATGAACAATTCTACATCAACGGGCTTGATACTGTAAACAGAAGAATTCAACATTTATTTTTTCACTCATCATATAATTTTCAATTAAACCAAACACATTCATTGTCATTAGTTCCATCAATTTTAGTTAAATCAACTTGGATAACAAAGCCTCAGTTAGATGTGAACATAAAACTCATATACTGGGACTTCTTTTGGATAGGAACTTCATATAGAACAAGTGACAATGTAATTGCTCCTATGTTTGGAATAAATACTGAGAATTTATTTATTGGTTATAGTTATGATATTTCTAATTCTGCAATATCATCTTACCATAATGGTACCCACGCAATAAGTTTAGGTTTATACTTTAACGGAGCTAACTTAAATAAAAATGTAAGAAAAAGAAACCGGTTTTCTGAAATAAGAAGAAATAAGCCAGGAGGTTGGTTCTACTGGTATAATAAATCAAAGTGGTGGTAAATAAACATAATTTTTTATTTGATATTGATGGGACTTTAACCCCAAGTCGTTCTGAAATAGATGAACAATTTAAAGGATTTTTTTTGGAATGGATGGATGGAAAGAACGTATATTTAGTAACTGGATCAGATAAGGAAAAAACAATAGAACAAATTGGATTTCAAATTTGGAAAAAAGTTAAAAGAAGTTACCAATCTTGTGGAAATGCAGTTTACGAAAATGAAAAATTAGTTAGAAAATTAGATTTTATTGCTGATGAAAAATTAAAATTATTTTTAAATGAATTATTAAAAAAATCAAAATGGAATGAAAGATATGACTTACATATTGATCAAAGAATTGGCTTAATTAATTTTTCAACAATTGGCAGAAATTGTCCTAGAGAGGCTAGAAATAGATATTTTAAATGGGATAAATTAAACAAGGAAAGAGATTTAATTTGTAAAAAAATTGAAAATAAATTCCCACATTTAGAAGCTAGTGTTGGAGGTGAAATTTCAATAGACATTTATCCTGAGGGAAAGAACAAAGCACAAGTATTGGATGAAATCAAAGGTCCAATTTTATTTTTTGGAGACAGATGTGAAAAGGGAGGAAATGATTATCCAATTGCACATAAACTGGAGAATGAAAAAAACAAGCGAGATTATAAAGTACATAAAGTGAGGAATTACTCTGAAACCTGGGAAATTCTAAAAAAATACTAGCTTACAACTTCACTAACTTTTTTAGCAGCTTCATCAAGCATGATAACTGAGTGAACTTTTAATCCACTTTCATCAATAATTTTTTTTGCTTCTTGAGAATTAGTTCCTTGTAATCTAACAATTATTGGAACTGAAATATCTCCAATATTCTTGTATGCATCTACTATTCCTTGAGCAACTCGATCACACCTAACAATACCACCAAAAATATTTACTAGAATTGCTTTGACATTAATATCCTTTAGTATTATTCTAAATGCCTTTTCTACCCTACTTGCATCAGCAGTTCCACCAACATCCAAAAAATTTGCTGGACTTCCGCCTGCAAGTTTTATAATATCCATTGTTGCCATCGCCAAACCAGCACCATTTACTATACAGCCAACATTACCATCTAATTTAACATAATTTAAATTTGACTTAGAGGCTTCAACTTCAAATGGATTTTCTTCTCTTTCATCCCTGTAGCTTACTAAATCTGGGTGCCTAAATAAAGCATTATCATCTAATGTGACCTTTGCATCAACTGCAATAATTTTATTATCTGAACTTTTTATTGCAGGGTTAATTTCAAATAATGAAGCATCTGATTCACTGTAAGCCTTATATAAATTTGAAATAAATACTTTCATCTCATCTTTTGCCTTTCCAAAAAGATCTAAATTATTTGCAATTTTATCACATTGAGAATCTGATAATCCTAGTAATGGATTAATCTCTTCTTTATATATTTTTTCGGGTGTTTTTTCAGCAACTTCTTCAATATCAATACCACCCTCTGTTGAATACACGATCATATTTCTACTTGTTTTTCTGTTTAGCAGAATAGATATATACATCTCCTTAATTTCACTTTCACCAGGATAATAAACATCTTCAGCAATTAAAATGGTATTAACTTTTTTTCCGACTTTATCTGTTTGAGGTGTAATAAGATTCATTCCTAATATATTGTTAGCATGTAATTTTAACTCATCAATATTTTTTGCTAATTTAATTCCTCCACCTTTTCCTCTTCCACCGGCATGAATTTGAGCTTTAATCACAAAATATGAGCTACCTGTCTCATTATTTAATTTATTAGCAACAGAAATAGCCGTATCTACATTTTCTGCTGTATATCCTCTTTGAACTCTTACATTATGAGTTGATAAAATATTTTTTGATTGATACTCGTGTAAATTCATAGGTTTTATTATAAGATGAACAAAAATAGTTTTTTTCATTAATATTTCTGCTCTTTAAATTATATTTATAGTGAAAAATGAGAAAAGTAATTTTACTATTTTTTTTATGTACCACTATTTTATATTCACAAAATAAAAAATATGTTACAGCCAAGAGAATCAATACGCAACCCAAAATTGATGGAAATTTAGAAGAGAGTTTTTGGAATTCAACAGAACCTGCAAAAGAATTCATTATGATTGAACCTTACAACGGTAAGCTAGAAAGAATTACAGAAAAAACAGAAGTTCACATAGTATATGATGATAATGCTATTTATTTAGGTGCTAAGTTATTTGATCAAAATGCGCATTTAATTTTAGAAGAATTTAGTTCGAGGGATAATAAGAATAAAAATACAGATATTTTTGAAATTTGGCTTAATCCATTTAATGATGGTATAAATCAATTTAATTTTGGAGTCACTGCTGCTGGCATTCAATTTGATGGAATATTCAACGGTGAAAAACTAGATATGAATTGGGACGCAGTTTGGGAAAGTGAAATTAAAAAAAATAATAATGGATGGTTCATTGAAATGAAGATCCCTTATTCTGCAATTAGATTTCCAAAAAAAGATATTCAAGAATGGGGCCTAAATATAGTTAGAGGAATAAGAAGATATCGTGAATTCTACTCATGGAATTTCGTTGATATTGAACAAGAAATTCGCTCTAATCAAGATGGAATATTAGTTGGAATTAGTAATGTATCTCCTCCTACAAGATTATCTTTTAATCCGTATACAAGCTTTTATGTAGAAAACTATGAAAATGATACTGAAAAAATTTTTAATGGCGGATTAGATCTAAAATATGGAATAAGTGAAAATTTTACTTTAGATATGACACTTATACCCGATTTTGGACAAACTAAAAGCGATGACTATGTGCTTAATACTTCTCCATTTGAAACAAAATATAATGAAAATAGATCTTTTTTTACCGAAGGTGTAGAACTTTTTAATAAAGCTGGTCTATTTTATTCAAGAAGAATTGGACAAGTACCATCAATAGAAATTGAAGAAAATGAAACTATAAGAAATAGTCCAAGCTCTATTGGTATTCTAAACGCTACAAAAATTTCTGGTAGAAATAAAAATGGATTAGCAATAGGTCTATTTAATGCTGTAACAAATAAAACATACGTTTCTGTTGAAAATAATGAAAATCAAGAATTAAATAGAGAAACTTTAGTTGAACCATTCACAAACTATAATTTGTTAGTTATAGATCAAACATTTAATAAAAATTCTTCTCTAACTTTCACTAACTCTAATGTTAATCGTTTAGAAAAAAATTTTAGAAAATCAAATGTAAGTTCCTTAATGCTAAATCTTGTTGATAAAAAAAATAAATATCAGTTAGGAACAAAAATAAATATAAGTCAAATAAAAACCGACCCAGAAAAGGAAATTGGATTTAGCTCCTCATTATCATTCAAAAAAATTCAAGGTAATTTTAGATTTAATTTTTCAAACTCTATTGAAAGTGATAAATATGATCATAATGATATGGGTTTTTTGTATGACAACAACGAGATAAATAATTTTTTATCATTTGGTTATTATATATTTAAGCCTACTAATTTAATGATTAAAAGTAACTACAGTTTAGATTTAAATCACGAAATATTATATAATCCAATTGCATATAAAGATTTTTCTATCAAAGGGCAAACTAATATAATTTGGAATAATCGCCTCTCCACTGGATTAAACTTTAGATATAATTTTGAGGAACATGACTATAATGAAGCAAGAGTAAGTAATCAGATTTTTATTAGACCCCCAAAATTTAATTCATCAATCTATACTTCAAGTGACTACAGAAAAAGATTTGCTCTTGATACAAGAGTAGGAATAAAATATACCAAACAAAATAATAATAATAAATTATATTTAAGAATATCACCTAGATTCAGACTAAATGACCACTTATCATTTATATACGTTTATGTTCAAGAAAATGAAAAAAATCAATATGGATACATCGACAAAGATGATGATCTAATATTTTTTTCGAAAAGAAATCAATTAACATTTACAAATAAGTTATTAATTGACTATGCAATAAACAAAAAAATGTTTGCAAACGTTATACTTAGGCATTATTGGTCAAGATTTGAAAATAATAATTTTTATACTCTAAATAATGACGGTACACTTAGCAATTCAAATGAAATTATTACAGATTCTAATATAAATTTTAATTCATGGAATATAGATTTAACATTTACATACGAATTTTCAGCGGGTTCTTTTATATCATTTGTTTGGAAAAATCAACTTTTATCAGAAAGCAATGAACTCGAAGACAACTTTTACAATAATATTGTTAATACATTTGAATCCCCGATGTTAAATTCTTTTTCATTTAAGATTACTTATTATCTAGATTATAACAAACTAAAAAAAACAAAGTGATAGAATTAAAAAATATTAATAAATCTTTCAAAGATGAAAAAGTGCTAAAAAACATAAATTTGAAAGTAAATAAGTCCGAAATTATAGCAATTGAAGGTAAATCTGGTGCCGGAAAAACTACATTATTGAAAATTATTGGAAAACTAGAAGAGCCTGATTCAGGAATTATAAATTTTAATAATCAAAATATTACATCATTAAACAATACAGAATTGCAAATTTTTAGAAGCAACACAATTGGTTTTATTTTTCAGTTTCATTATCTTCTACCTGAATTTAACGCTTTAGAAAATATATGCATGCCTGCATACATTAATAAAAAACAAACTAAAGAAACATTTCAAAAAGCTCTTAAATTAATGAGATTATTGAATATCGAATCAAAAAAGAATTCATTTCCAGAACACATGTCAGGGGGAGAAAAACAAAGGGTCGCTATTGCAAGATCTCTAATCAATAATCCAGACATAATATTAGCTGATGAACCAACTGGTAATTTAGACTCAATACAATCAATTGAACTGTATAATTTATTTAATTCATTAAGAAAAAAATTAAATCAAACCTTTTTAATTGTTACTCATGATAAAGAGTTATCTAAATTAACCGATAGAAAATTGTACTTAAAAGACGGAGAAATTATATAATATGTTATTTGAAAAACCTGACATATTATTTTTTCTACTATTCTTAATTATTCCTGTATTAATTCATATGCTAAATTTGAAAAAATATAAAAAAATATATTTCTCAAATATTGAATTAATAGAAAAAGTAACCTCAAAAAAAAAGAAAATATCTAGATTAAAAGACTTTTTACTTTTGTTAACTAGATTATTAGTATTATCATCTATAATTATAGCCTTCTCTAAACCTTATTTTGCTAAAGAAAAAATAATCGATAGAAAGATAAATAAAGTGAGTTTTTACATTGACAATTCATTAAGCATGTCAACTGGAGATAAAAATATTTTAATAAAGGAAGCAAAAAAAAATGCTGAATTTTTAATTAAAAAACTAAATAATAATGTGAAAGTTAATGTAATTACTAATGACTTAGATTTTTTTAGCAATAAATTTATTTCAAAAAAAGAAAGTTTAGAATTGATTAAAGAAATAAAAATATCACCTTTTCAACTATCAATATGCGAAATAATTAATAGACAAAACCGACTTTTGGAAAATGACTCTCTTTCAAATAATTTTATAATTTCAGATTTCCAAAAAAACTTTTCTAAAAAATACAAAAACTGTAAAGAAAAAATAAATGAAGCTAAATTAGTTCAAATTAAATCAAATCAAACAAATAACATTGGAGTTAAATCATGTGAATTCACAAGCCCATTCAGGAAAAAAAATCAAGAAGAAAACTTAATTGTAGAAATTCAAAATTATAGCACAAAAAATAAAAAAAATATTTTAGTAGAACTTTTTATCAATAATAAAAAAAGAGGATTTAATAATATTGATATTGAAGGAAAATCTACAATTAAAATAAATTTTCCATTTACTAATCTTGAAACCGGAAAGGTTAATGGGAAATTACAAATTTCAAATGATGATTTTGTATTCGACAACTCACTTTTCTTTACTTATGAAATAAAAGATAATTTAAATGTTTTATTAATTTATGAAAATGAACCTAATTCATCCATTGAAGCAGTGTTTAGTGATTCATTATTTAATTTAGAAATAAATAATAAAGACCAAATAAATTTTGAAAAAATTAAAAATTATGATTTAATAATTTTAAATGATTTGAAAAACATTCAAAAGAGTCTTGTAGATTATTTAAAGAAAAGTCTTGAAAATGGAAAAAATATTTTTCTATTTCCAAATGAGAACATAGATATGAAATCTTACAATTACGCGATGAGAGAACTAAAAGGAGATGAAATTATAAAATTGTCAAAAGATGTTATAGAGCTAAATAAAATTAATTTTGAGCACCTTATTTTTGAAAACGTATTTAAGCGCACAAAAAAAAATATTCAATTACCAAAAACTTCTGCTAATTTTAAAATAAATACCAAAAACCTTAATCAAAGAAATAATATTTTGAATTTTGCAAACAACGATCCTTATCTTTTAGAGTATAAAAATTTTAAAGGAAGTTTTTATTTTTGCACCTCACCACTAGCTAAATCATCAAATAATCTAACAAAAAACGCAATTTTTCTTCCAATAATGTACAATTCAACCTTTAGTTCAAAATCATCTAAATTATATGAAATAATTGAAAGAAATCTTATATTGAATTGCGATGAATGTGAACCTGGCTCTTTAACATATTTAAAAAAGAATGAAGAATTTGAAATTGCTTTAGAGGGAAGCCTAATTAATAAGTCCACATACTTAAGTATTAATAATAAGATTAAAGAAGAAGGAACGTACAACTTATTTTCAAATGAAAATTTGAATAAGAATATTAGCTTCAACTATAATAGAGAAGAGGGAGAATTAAATTCCACTTTTTTTACCAATATAGAAAGTAAATCTATAAATCAGCTTACTGATTTTAATAAATTCAATACTAATAAAAACAATAAAAAGAAAAATTTAATATTTTATTTTATTTTTATTGGATTAATTTCTTTTTTATTTGAAACTTTGTTATTAAAACTTTGGAAAAACTAAATTACATATTAAGATCTGTTCAAATTAAAGACCCTAGATCCAAACACAATGGTTCTAAAAAAGATATTTTGATTGAAAATGGAATAATTTCACAGATAAAAAATAAAATTAATTTTAATAAGGAATATTTTGAAGTTAAAATTAAAAATTTAAACGTATGTCCTGGTTTTTTAGACTTACATACAAGAATCGGAGAACCTGGTTATGAGTATAGAGAAGACATAAAAAGTGGATTTAACGCTGCTTCAAGAGGTGGGTTTACTGGAATTGTTTATATGCCAAGTACAAAACCTGTAATTCAAAATGTATCTGATATTAATTTTTTAAAAAAGAAATTTGAAGGAAAAATAATTGATGTTTTTCCTACTGGTTGTATTACAAAAAATATGGAGGGTAAGGAAATAACAGAGATGAATGACATGAGAAATGAAGGTGCAGTAAGCTTTACGGATGATTTAAATTCAATAGAAAATCCGATGGTAATGAGTATAGCTCTTGAATATTCTAAAGACTTTGAAAATCCAATTATGGTAACTCCCTATGAACTTAATTTAACAAAAAATGGTTTAATTAATGAAGGTATAACAAGTAGTAAAATTGGTTTAGTTGGTATACCTAAATTATCGGAAGAAATAAGAATAAATAGAGATATTAAGCTTACAGAATATAATAAAAGTAAAATTCATTTTTGTCATGTGTCAACAAAGGAATCATTTGAACTAATTAAAAAGTCAAAAGAAAAAAATATTAATGTTTCAGCTGACATATCTGCATACCAACTTATTTTACACGATGAAATGTGTGAAAGTTTTGATTCTAACTTAAAAATATTTCCACCACTAAGACCGAAAAAAGAAATAATTCACATAATTAAAAATATTAAAAACAAAACTATAGATGCAATTTCATCTAATCACAACCCTATTGAAACAGAAAGTAAAAAATGTTCTTTTGCCAAAGCTAAATTTGGAATTATTGGACTAGAAAGTACATTTGGAATCGTAAATACTGTTTTAAAAAATGAAATTGAAATAGATGAAATTATTTCTTTACTAAGTATAAAACCAAGAGAAATTTTAAATATAAAATGTCCTGAAATAGAAATAGGAAACCATGCTAATTTAACTTTATTTGACCCCGATGAAAAGTGGATTTATAAAGAGTCTGACATTAATTCAAAGTCTAAAAACTCACCATTTATTAATTATGAGTTTACAGGAAAGATATGTGGTATTTTTAATAATGGTCAAATTAAAATAAATCATTAAAAGACATAAGTTAATCTTGTTTGAAAATTTAAATAATTGGTCGATAGAAAATCAAATAAAGAGAAAATATTATTTGTATTTAATTCAATGAATAAATTTTTAAATCTTTTACTTAAACCTAATTGAAGATTTTCAAATCCAATATTATTTAAGTTATATGCAATCTGAATATTTATAATTTCATTAAAGGATTTATAGGCACCCAAGAACGCATGGTGAATGTAACCCGAATTGTTTTTTTCAACTACAAAGTATTTAATAAACAAATCAGTTGATGAATTAATTGAATAAGACGAATTGATATTTGCTCTAAATGGAAGTCTTGTAATAAAATTATTTTCTGGTAAATCATCTAAAGAAAATAAAGATTCTAAAGTATCTATCGTTTGATTGACTTCTTCAGTGAAAATTTCATCCATTGTATAATAAACTCCATTAAAATCATAAGATTCGTTAGATTGACTAAGTTTATTTTTTTTTTGCCAAAATATGAATCCTAAATTTCTAATATCTAATAAAAATTTCCAATTTTTTAATTTGTATTCAGCTCCAATATTAATCGAAAAACCAGGATTAGAAAATCCAAAATAATTTGCATTTGAAGATCTATATAAAATATCTGTTTCTATTGATGTTGAAAATGGAGTAATATTATTTTCTGAAGAATATAAAGAGAAATTTGCATTTTCAAAATTTAAATAATTTATTCCATGTAAAAAGTTAATCCTTGAACCAAATTTTAAATTTTCATTTAACAAAAAAGATATCTGGAAATATAATGTAGAAAATTGTAATAATGAACCACTATTATTATAAAAACCAACAAAATTATTTAAATATTGACTATTTCCATTCCAAAAGAGATCAATTAATTCATTTGAGATATTTACATCAAAATAAGATGATAAATTGTACCCAAAAGAATAATACTTATTTGAGCTAGGGAAACCAAAATGGATTAAATTATTATCTGATATTAATGAAAATTTAAAATTACGACAAGAACTAATAAATTCAGAAAAATCTAGTGTTATATTTTTATTTTCTATCGATATGAATTTATTAAGTTTAGTATTAGAGTAGAAATCAAAACTATTATTTGAAAATATAGGTATTCCTAAAATTGTATCATTTATATAAAAAGATGAATACTGTTCATTATCAATAATATTCAAACTGTTTTGAGAAAAGCAGTTCAAACAAATTAAAAACAAAATAACAGATGCAAATTTATTCATCTAAATTTAAATTTATTAACATTCCAATATTTACTAAAAATTCATAATCAGAATATAACTTAATAGACTTATTATCTTCTGTATTTAATGTAACATCTAACACAAGCTGATTAGATTTAGAAAGATTTTCGATTTGATTATTATTTAAATTAAACTGATTTTTTGAAAAAAAACTTTCTATTAAATAACCGTTATCATCAGTAATTCCTGAGGAAAAGTTTGCAATTTCTAGTGTGTCAAAAGTAGTATTAGAAATAGAGTCTCTTAATAAGATATCTAATTTAGTATCTAACGGAAAGCCATTATCAATATTCATAAATAGCGATAAACTTTCAATATTATTTACATTTTCAATTTCATCAATAACTATTGTATCTTTTAAGCTAATATTAGCTATATTTAAACTCATTGGAAAATCTACCTCAACTCCTAAAGTCATTTTACTATCAGATGTTATAAAATTTAAATTTCCAGAACTTGATCCATCAAGATTTGCAGAACCAAAGTACTCAATTTGTTGTGGCGGTAATGCAATTATATTTTCTATAGTCGAATTATTTTTATCATATACCCAAGATTGTTCAATAGCTCCCCCCTCAGATGATGGAGAATCTATAATTTCATTAAATAAAAATATTGCATTATCTAAATTTGGAGAAAAAGCACTTAACCCTGCATTAATTGAAGCCCCTACTCCAACAGAGTTAAAAACTCGTATAATGAATTTTGGATCATCAAGAATAAGACCACTATCAAAGTCTTCGAAAATTTGTAAATCAATATCAACTATATCTCCCCCTAGATCTATTTCATAATCTCCAAAATATCCATCTGCATATTTAATAGATAAATCTGAAAATGAAAAATTTACCTCTGCATAATCTTCATTTGTTAACGTAATTAGTTCATTTCCACTATCAATAAATACTTCAAAATGAATAGGTATTTTATTATACGGTTGACTAAAATCAGAAGTAAGATCAATAATAACATCTGAAATATCGATTTCCCCATAAGAAGAATTATTTTCGGATGAAATATTCTGCACTGATTCAAATATCTCACCATCTATTGTGGCACTTGGTAGAGTTAATTTAAATGATAAGTTTGAATCAATTGATGATGAAATATTATATATAATTTTACCTGTTAATAATTCTAAATTATGAATTTGTTCACCGTTTTCTAGTTCAAAATCAATGAGTGTTTCATAATCAGTTAATGATTGATCATTAAATGACATTGTAACATTAGAAACATTAATATCTTCGATAATAAAAAAAATTTTAATTCCAGTGTTAGGAGTAATTAAATATTCATTCATGGGATCTACCTCCTGTAAATTTAATTGTATAAAATTTGAAATAATATTATTATCGATAGACTTTCCTGATAAATCTGATGACATGTATTGAGTTTCACCAACTTCTATATTAGAAAACTGTAATAAACCAATATCATCAAGTCCTGTCGATAAGTCAATATCAATATTTTCTATACTCACAGGTAAATTATTTTGGATTCCTATAGATAAATTGCCAGTAATGAAAGAAATATTATTAAACTGATTCAATTCAATAGCTGTTTGACCTAGACCATCTAATTCACTACTTAGTATGTTTAGAACACCACCTGAAATTTGTTGTTCCTGTGTAAAAGGAATTTCAATTCCAGCAGCTTCTGCCAAGAATTGAATCGTAGGATCACTAGTTAAGACTTGCTCTAGAGTGTAATTAAATTCATCATTAAAGTCATCTAAGTTCAAATCATTAAAATCATAATATTCATTTAAACCCTCTTGATTTGAAATATCTATAATTGAATCTGATGAAAAAGAAAAGATATTATCTTCTCTATATGCTAGTCTTATGAAATTATCATCATCATAAATAACTGTACCTTCTTCAGGAATTAGATCTCCTAATGTTAATTTAACATTTGCAATTGGAGTAACCATTTCGGGGTTCCAGTTACTAGTTTTTAATGAATCTTTATTACATCCATTAAAAACAAATAAAAAAACAAATAAATAAGCAATATGTTTTGTTTTATACATCAATTAATTCTTTATTAAGATTATTTGTATTTAAATTTACCTAAAAAAGATAATAGTTTAGTTATGATTGAAAATTTAATCTATAATAAAAAAAATATGTTTTTTTTAATAGCTGGGCCGTGTGTCATTGAAGAAGAAGAAAAAACATACCAAATTGCTGAAAAGATTTTCGAAATTACTAAAAAACATGAAATTCCTTTCATATTTAAAGCGTCATATAAAAAAGCAAATAGGTCCAGAATTGATTCTTTTACAGGCATCGGGGATGAAAAAGGCTTAAATATTTTAAAAAACATTTCAAAAAATTTAAAAATCCCTGTTACAACAGATGTTCATAGTTCTGAAGAAGTTTTTTTAGCGTCTAAATATGTTCAAATGATTCAAATTCCTGCTTTTTTGTGTCGTCAAACAGATATTTTAATTAATGCTGGAAAAACAAATAATTATGTAAACATTAAAAAGGGACAATTTTGTTCCGCCGAATCTGTAAAATATATGGTTGAAAAAGTAGCTTCACAAGGAAATAAAAACATAATAATTACTGAAAGAGGAAATTCATTTGGTTATGAAGACTTAGTAGTAGATATACGAAACATTCCAATATTAAAATCATTGAATAAAAAGGTGGTTTTAGATGTTACTCATTCATTGCAAAAACCAAATCAAAAAATAGGAGTTTCTGGTGGAACACCTGAGTTTATTGAAACTATTGCTTGTGCTGGAATTGCAGCACAAGTAAATGGGATTTTTCTAGAAACCCATCCAAATCCAAAAAAAGCTATGTCAGACGGAACTACTATGCTTGAACTAAATAAATTAGAAAAATTAATTATTAAACTAAAAGCAATAAGAAACGTAGTTATTTAAAAATCAATTTTTAAATTATCATAAGCTAAATAAATATTCTTAGGTAATTCCCTTTGAACCTCTTCATGTAATCCTAAACCATGGCCAATGTGAGTTAAGTAAGTCTTTTTTGGTTCTAAAATTTTAATTATTTCTAAAACTTTTTCCAAATTAAAATGAGAAATATGAGTTTTTTTTTGAAGACAATTAATAATCAATACATCT
>TARA_B100001057_G_scaffold50134_1_pt1 | contig 18854 bp, 22 predicted proteins | sample TARA_B100001057 | Tara Oceans TARA_B100001057 (sample SAMEA2621839) | marine metagenome | biome: marine biome (ENVO:00000447); feature: surface water layer (ENVO:00002042); material: "saline water (ENVO:00002010), including plankton (ENVO:xxxxxxxx)" | depth 5 m
CCAATCATATTAACTGTGTTACGAACAAGTGCGGTCAACTGCTTAGGCTTACGACCCATATCACCTTTCATATCACCTTTTTGGAACTGATCGATATCAGTAGGCGTTAACAACATACCTAATGAGTCTACTACAAACAATACTTTAGGACGATCTTCTTCAGCCATTGCTTTATAGTCTGTCATAAATGTTGTAATAGTTTTTGCTACATCATCAATCATTGACATATTAAGTTTAAGAAGTTTTTCTTCACTTGTGTCAACGTTTAATGCTTGTAACCATGATTCATCAAGAGCATTCTCTGAGTCAATTAATACTACAAAAATACCTTGATCCTGTGCATGCTTTACAATGTTACCACTGCAAAAGTATGATTTACCTGCGCCTGATTCGCCTGCAAATACAGTTACCTTACCTAGTGGAACACCTTTATTAAAGTCGCCACTAACTAGATAGTTAAGTGCATAAGAGCCTGTACTGATCCAGTCTGTTGGATCATTAAAGCCAGCACTCATGCCTGAAATGCTTTTAGTTAAGTCCTTACGGAATTTGCTTACGTCGAATGATTTAGCCATAGTTTCTCCTTATCAATTAGGGACAGTAACACATGCTACTGCCCCTATAATATTTTATTTTGCTTGTCGTTGTCTGATCATTGCAAGAATATCTGCCGCATCACCTGTTGATGCAGTTTCTGCTTTAGGCTCTTCTACTTTAGGAGCCTCTTCTTGCTTTGGGGTAGTATCCACCTTTGGTGTTTCTACCTGTGCTGTTGGAGCACTTTGACTAACCGCAGTTGCATTAGGTGATGCCGCTTTATTTGGGTCACCAGTTCTTGCCTGCATACCTGCTGGACGGAAATAGTTTCCCCATTTTTCTGAATCATATGCCTCGCCGTCAACTGACGCCTCGAACATTTCTTTCATCACTTTTACTGCTACTTCGTCAGGCTTCTTAGGAAGGAAGTCTGAAAAATTAAACAAGCCATGTGTGTTAACTCCATTCATCTCAGCATCTGTTAAAGGACGTTCACGTCTTGCCCAATTAGATGTTGAATAATCTGCATAACCACCTTTGCTAGTTTTATTCAAACGGAAGTCTACGCCATTAGTATAATCTGTTGGCAATTCTTCCATGTCCGGATCCATAAGAGCCGCTTTGATAATTTGAAAAATTTGTGGACCAATAATAAATCTACGAATTGGATTATCAGGAGTACTATCTTCTTGTAAAGGATTATCTGTAACAAATCCTTGAAAGATATAACTTCTTTTCTTCCAATATTTACGACCCATGTCTTCTAAACTTGGATCTTTAAACCACCCACGTACTTCATTCAAGATATCACAAGTATCACCATACATTTCCATACATGGTACTTGTACTTGAACTGGACGAGAGTCTGTCTCACCTTTAATACCGTTAAAAGGTAATTTTATCATCAAACGTTCTTTCCAAAAGAAAGTGTTTGAGTCGTCGCCATCAGGAAGGAAACGGAGTGTTGCACTCTCGCCTTCTTTAATATTCCAAAATGGGTAAATTGCGTTGTCGCCGCCGCCACTTGATGAACCACCGCCTGTGCGTGATTCTTGTTCTTTGAGCTTTGCTCGGATTTCTGCTAATGTTGCCATAGTTAAGCCTCCTTTAGTTGCCTATGTTTGTGCCTGTTTGTATAGCACATAATATACACTATACAATATTATTTAGCACAAGTCAACCGGAATCTACTTATTTTTGGCTATATTGCTGATTTTTTTTGGATTTATACTCCGGACAGCCTTTTTAGGTCTTCCATCTGTCCGTCTTTCATTAATTCACCATCTGGCATTACATGGTAACCTTTTGGAATAGGTTTACACATTTGTGATTCTCTGCAATAATACTCTCCTTCTTTGCATTTGCCTTCTGCTTCTTGTATACATTCTGCAAATGAAGCATCAAATGCATCTTGAGTAGAGTCTTGTGTTTTGCCCGCAAATAATGTTGTCATTCTTTCAATAAATTGCTTTGATGGTTCGATAAACTTTTCACCGTAATCTTTTTCTACTGCTGTAAGTACTGCTGTTTCACCTTTTGGAAAATTTCCTGTTTCTCTGTCATACATGGACATAATAAATTCTGTTACAGGAATTTGTGGTTTTTCAGGTTCCATATCTACGCTACCAAATTGCCCCATATTGTTTTCAAATGCTGCTTCAATCTCTTCGTCATAATTTGTAAAGCCACTTGGCATACCTCTAGTTGCACCGTCTGGACCGCCTCCCATAAAGTAAGGCATTTTGATTACCATACCAGGTTGTATCATAGCAGGATCTTTGATATCTGGATTTAGTTCCATTATAGATTCAATTGCATCCTTCATTGAGTGTCCTTGGAAATTGTCATACTTAAATTTTTTGTAAATGCGATACATGTTATCGCCTTCTTGAACTTTATATGATTCTGCAGGTAATCCAACTTCTAGATCATCTACTGGACTCTTTTCATCTAAAGACATAGCTTTGTCAATATAATCCATTAGTTCTTTATAAGATGGATTCATTATTCCATCTTTCTTGGCTAATTCTAATGCTTTCTCTTTATAGTAATGACTATCGCCTGGAGTCTTTATTCCTTCTTGTACTCTATCATTTATTCCATTACCGTCCTTGTCTTGCCACCATGAACCTGTTTCGTCATGTGAATCATGCTTACAATTTGTGGTTGGCATATGCATTGTATCTGCACAATCACAACAACTATATTTTTTGTATCCTGCCATATAACCTTCGTCTACTATGTCATCTGGGCCTAATGCCTTTGCTTTCATAGCTTCACTTACTAAGTTGTATATATAAGGAAATACATCCTTTAGTTCTTCATTGAATTGTTTTATTGTAAGTTGATCAATCCAATTTTCAGCTACATCGGTCGGAACTTCTTCTAGCACTGGTTCTTCATATACTGATACTGCTTCTTGATAAAATTTTGTTTTTTGTAAATTTGTTATTTCTCTTTTAATACTATTAGCACGTTCTTTGACAACATCTACATAGTCTTTTAGACTTTCTGCCATCACTGCTGATCTACCCATATAGGATTTGAATTTTTTTAATTTTGCTAATTCTTCTGATAAACGTACAATATGTTTACCAAAATCATCATATGGATTACCGCCTTCAGCTACATGTCGTGCCATTGCTCTAGCACCATTCAAATGTTTGTAGGGATATTTAAATCTTTCGCCTTCTGCACTTTCAATATAAATTGAACCTACATGTTGCGTCCTTCTTTCAGGATTTACTGGACTAGAATGCCTAATTGCTAACCTAGCACCACCAACATTTTGATAGCTTGTTTTACTTGTTCCGTACATTGTGCTCTCCATAATATCATTTCTATTTGCTGCCAAAAACTGGTAATCTCTCTTGTCTAAATTTGTTTTGTTAATATCCCTTGTATCAAAATTTAACATACGTTTTTTTGCAAATACTCGTAGTTCTTTTAAAAAATCATACCAACTATTTTTAGTAATTGTGTCTTCCTGTGTTACAAAGTCATTGCTATACATAACAGCAACGTTATTTTCATCTATGCTTACACTAACTTTTCCTAAGTTTCTTGAACCTTCTTTGAAATCAAAGTCGTAGTATCTTGCTTCTTTTGGTACGTTTGTAACTTTTCCTTCACTATTACCAATAGTAATAGATGGGAAACGGCCTCTAATTTTATTAAAAAGTTCTTCTGCTATGATATCTAAGTTTCTCATTACAATATATTTATCAATAATTCCTACTAATGAATATAGGCATTGGAGGCTCGTATTCATCAGTTTGCTCTGTTTGATTAAAGGTATTGTATACTCTAGGATCCCAATCTTTTAAAACAGCCATCATTCTTATCGCTAAAAGTGTAGCAGATATTAAATCATCAGTTGCGCCTGCTTTTGCTCTATAGCTTGATCCTGTTGCTACAAAATTTTTTAATTCGCTTATTAAAGGTTTACTGTTAACAAACATTTTGTTTGATTCTACCATTGTTTTAAGTCTACTACAAGCTGATACTTTTGTACTATGTGTTGTGTTAAAACCTTTTCTAAACTTCCTTACATGTCCTTTACGCATTGGTTCGCTTACAAATAATCCTGGTATATTCTCTTCTCCAAAATCATTTATTACTAATAAACACGCTTCGCCTATGCCATTGTTTTCTACACTCCAATATATTGATGTAGAGGATTTTATTTCGGTCTCTATGTATTTGCATACATCTGCTAGTATTCTAACTTGTCCAGGAATAGCAGTTGTATTATGTTGCCATTCTGCTACTTGTTTGTAACTTGGTAATTCAAATACTTGTATTGCCGCATTATCGCCCCCTGTACCCATACTAGGATCTAAGGCCACTACATAACTAAATTGAGGATCAGGTTTTTTATACCAACGTGTTTGACCCATGTTTATTATAGGAGATTCTCCCTCCATATTTGCAAGATGAATACTATTAATTAATGTCTCGTCATATACTAAGAATTCGCAACCATATTCACGTCTAAACCTTTCTTCACCTATCCTACCTATTTCTGCAGCTTTCCATTCATCATTTCGATCTGGATGTTCATCCCAAAAACTTCTAAAACTATGAAATCCATTTACTCCTGTTGTGCTTTCATTACCATGTTCATCAAATTTATCTTCAGCTTGTTTCCATATAGTTGCAAATGTATCTTCATCTGAATTAGGTGTACTTGTAAGGATAGCACGACCACCTGTTGCTAGAGTAGGAGATATTGATGTCCAAAATTCGTCTGCTATGTTTGGTTGTACAAAGGCAAACTCGTCACAATATAATAATGAAATACTCATACCTCTACCAGTATTTCCTGTTGTAGTAGCACTAACAATTCTACTTCCGTTTTCAAACTCTATACTACCTTTGTTATAGTTTACTACACCTGCTCTAATATAATCTGGACACAATTCATAGACATACCTTATCCTTTGCATAATCTCTTGAGCACCTGTATATTTGTGTGCCGCTATCAATATTGTTTGATCGGCATGGAACATTGCATACCAAGTTAAGTATACTGCTGCAGAGGTTGTTTTACCTGTTTGTCGAGGTAACATGTTAATGTTAAATCTATGATTATGGTAACTCTCTAATAATCTTTCTTGAAATTCGTAAGGTTCAAATAAAAGTTTGCCTTTTACAGGATGTTGTATGTATGCAAAGTGTTTTGCAAAATGCATATAACCACTATCTGGATCCATACATTCTGATAGATGTTGTATCTGATCTTCAGTAAACGTTTCTTTCGTATTTGCTTTTTTGGTTAAAACACCATCTAAACTCTTGCTCATAACGTATTTACTCTATAATATCATCATAGTACCCTGTATCGAATCGTAAGTCAAACAGTTTACGTTTATCTTGCTGTATCAAAACAGGCACTGGAGATGCGTTTGGGCCGTTTGTAGGCTCACTCCATAACCATTCATATATAGGACTATTATCTATTTTTTTGTGTAATTTTTTAAGACGTCTACGATTGTATTTAGGACATACATATACAATGGCTTGATTTTTACCTAGAGTCTCTACCTTACCAGACCATTCTGTAATTTTGATTTCGCCTTTTTTATGAGCTACGCCGCTCCATGGACATACTGGTTTAATGTGTTGGAAATATGCTTCCCAGTTAACCTCTGGACTTTTTACCACGACTCTTTTTACCACGTGAGCCCTCTAGTGTTTTTACATCTTCCATAGCACCACGTGACTTTTTCTTCTTACCACGTGAAGCTTCTTCCATTGCGCCTCTTGACTTTTTCTTCTTACCTCGATCAGCTTCAGTTGTCTTTACATCTTCCATAGCACCACGTGACTTTTTCTTCTTACCACGTGAAGCTTCGTCAGTTCTGTATTTTTCCTGAAGTGCGTTCCAAAGTGTTTCTCTAATAGACATTGGATTATCACCTAATTGTGTTGCAGGATATGATTTTTTAGGTTTGTTAATACCACCTGCTAAATCCCTTAACATATAGTCATCATCTTTGTATTCTGGGTCTGGCGAATTATCCCATTCGTCCATTAATTCGTTATACTCAGCTTCATCTTCTTCTCCGCATGGGCTAGGTGGTCCTTCTCTGTCCATACCCATTGGTGGCATATCCATTGAAGGCTTATCCATTGAAGGTAATGCTTTAATTGCCATCATTCTTGGCTCTTCCATACCTGCATTCTTTAAGATACCTACTAGTTCTGATACTTCTCTTGCATCAGTACCACTCATTGAAATATTCATTGAAGCTTCATTAAATGTTTCTGTAGCCATTGCTTGTCTATCTGTTTTTGGTTTCTTATCTTTTCTGTCTTTTGCTTGATTGGCTGCACTCATTGGATCGTCTGCTTGACCTGCACCTGCATCTAGTTCAGCTTGATCAGCGCCATCAATTCCTGCTGAAGCTTGTGCCGCTGCAACATCTGCTGAATCTACACCTTGTTGTGATGCTTGTGCCGCTGCTTGATCTGCTGGTGGTGCAGTTGGATTACCATCTGGTGCTGTTGCTGTTGCCGCTGCCCCTGTTGGATTACCATCTGGGCCTGTTGCCGCTCCACCGCTAGGTTGCGTTGGTGCTGACTGTGCTGTTGGTGCTGCCGGCTTTGGTGTAGGTTTTGCTGCTGGAGCTGACCCGCCACTTGCCTTTTGCAATGCTTTCATTGTGTTAGGACCTGCTTGGCCGTCTGCTGTTAAACCTTGAGCAGTTTGAAATGCTTTTACTGCCGCAAATGTTCCTGGTCCATACTTACCGTCTGCGCCTCCAGTATCATGACCTGCTTTTGTTAATGCTTGTTGCATAGCCTTAATGTTATCCATAGGCTTTTTGCCGCCGGCATTATATGCTTTCATTAAATTAGGAGTAGTTACGTCAAGACCACCACCGGCTGGTGCTGGTGTTGTTGCATCACTTGCACCTGCTTGTGCAGTTGCATCTGCGGCGCCGTCTACACCTTGTTTGGCTACTGGTTTCTCTGCTTTAGGATCTGCACCTGTCTTCTGTTGTACATCTTTTGCTATTTCAGCTGCCTGTGCATCATCCATACCTAGTGTTTTCTTAACAAATCCTGTTAAGTCTTCCCACCAACCTTCGTCTAATTGTCCGGCTTCTTTCTTATCTATTAAGTTTCTAGTTTCTGTGCCGTAAGCGTCAGCAATTTTAATTAATTCTTTAAAATCTTTCATGTTATCCTCCTACAACACTTTTTGAGTTTTCAACATTTTCTATATCTTTTGATTCACCTGGCTTAATTCCACCTGTGTAATCAACTTCTCTGTTTGCTTTTGATGTTTCTAATTCTTTTAACAAGTCCATTATCCTTGCACCAGCTACTTCTTGTTGAGCACTTTCTGATTCAAGTTCTTCTGTATTTAATTTGGACTCATATGGGCTATCGTCTATCTCGCCTTGGTATTCTTCAATAGGATCAAATTCACCTCTAACAATTATATGGCTATGCGTAACACCGCATGCATCTACCAGGTACTTTTCTAGCAGATGAGCTGTAACTGGGTAGTTTACTTCTGCTTCCCAATGTGTAACTTCCATATTTTGTAGCTGTGGAAAATCTAATGGTTTTTCAGTAATTGGTGTTGTTTTTCCTGCACTTAAATTTTTTAGATCGTATTTCTTTAATGCACTTTCCATCGCATCAGGAAACTTTTCAGGCACTTCGCCTGCAACACGAATTTTAAATTTATAAGTCTTTTTTGACTCTGTTAAATATTGATCAAAAGATTTCATTTTTAAACCCCAAATATTATATATTGTTATTTATCATTAATAACCCACTTTTGTTTCTGAATGTCCCACTTGACTTCGTCTTCTGAAACATGTGAATTGCCATGAGAGTACTTTTTACCCCTAGAATTAACCGTTTTGTTAGGCATTAATTTTTTAGCCATCATTATTCATCCTTTTTAATTTTTCTAACAGGCTATTACGGTCTGTAACTACATATCCTTCGCCTGTTGTTATATTGCCATTATCTATTGTGTCATTGTCTAGTTTTGACTTTTTAAGCTGTAATTCTATCATTTTTAACTTTTTATCCATCTTAGCAACTTTGGCATCGAGAGATGTTTTAAGCATTCCTCCAGCCACTTCAAAAACTCGCCCACTATATCTACTCTCCACGTTCATGCCTAAATCCATTAGATCTTCATAGGCATTAAGTGCCTTATCTGCTATTTCATTAAGCTCAGTATCGGCCATTTCGCCTAGCCCTTTTACAGCCGGCAAAGCACCTGCAATTTTATCGAATTCTGCAATATCACGCATTGTAGGCTCTTGTGTTTTGATAGCCATATCTGCTTTATTTGCATTGATTTTAGTTTCTTCTACTATTTCTTTTGAAGATGGCAAATTCAATAAGTCTTCAAGTTTTTTGGTCATTATCAAAATCCTTTATATATGTACTTATCATTCCTTGAACTTTTCAATTTGCTCTTTGGTCCATTTATTTTGTTTATAATTTCTTTCTTTAAATGGTAAAGGTTTTCTATCGACATATAATTTACGTGGACATTGATATTCTTTTAGAGTTCTGGCAAACTCTTTTGTACTATCTCTACACTGATAAAAACAAAGTATATCTTCATTTACTATCATCTCTTCTTTTATATCACAAGCTAACATGCCTGCCATTGCAAGTTCAATGATCATATATATTTGCTCCGTCTTGGGTATATATTGGTTTACAATAAGCAGTAATTCTGTGTTCAGGTGGAACTAAACTACTGTAGTTATAATTTCCATACTGCATAGGTATACGTTTTGCGTAATATTGGCAAACATCTATACTTCTAAAAATCATAGGTTTAGGTTGTTGTACTTCACCTATAAGAACTACTAATAAAAAAGCATGTATCATTTGCTTTCCTCTATTTGTTCGCAGTTTACAAACATACGTGGTCGTCCCATAGAATGACGTATTTGTAAAGTTTCAACCTTTTCTGCGTGATACTTGCATTGGTCATATGTATCAAACTTTGCTGGACTTACAAATGCTACACCCCAACTAAATGATACTACTAACATGTATTCCATATTGCCCTCTATCTCCTCCTAACAGTTTTTTTGTTTGCATTGGCTTTGGCTTTTTCTTGTTCTACTTTTATTTTATCTTTTTGTTTTGATTGTTCAAAAAATTGACCCATCACAAATCCTATTGTATAACAAACAATTATTATTATACACATAAAACTTACAGCCAAATAATTGACTTCACTCATCTTTATTGCCCTCTATCTAGTAAGTCTATCCCACTGACTTTTTAATCTATTAGTTTTTTTAGGTTTTTCATTTTTTTGATTTTGTTGTTCTATAAAATCATCTTTTTTCTCAGTTTTTTTAAAACGTGGCTTTTCTCTTTGATCTAATTGTGCTCTAAATTGTTCTGTAACTGTTGGATCGTTACAATGTTTGATAAAAGTCATCATGCCAGGATAACCAGATCCTTTAAATATAAGTCGTCCGGAAATATAAACTGATGCTTTGTTACTTCCTAATAATAGTACTGCATTTTTGTATTCATATCTTGTCAACCACGTCTACCCTTATGAAAAATATCCCCTTCTGTAATTACTCTAAAAAATATTCTTTTTTGTTTGCACCAAGCTCTAGCAGCTTTCCATTTTGCTTGATTAACTACAAAATGTGCTTTATTGTATTTACTTCTTCCTAACTTTTCTTCTATTGCTTGATTTGATGGTTTAACTTCTATAAGTTCAACATGTTGTTTGCCTTGGGCATTAGTATATGTAATAAAAAAGTCAGGTACATAAATTGTAAATTTTCCTGTCAATGGGTTTCTATAAGGAATCTTTACTGCTTCACTTGCCCAATTACGTACACTATTATGCTCGTCACAAAATTTCATGAAAGCAAATTCCCAACTAGATCTATATGTAGGTACAGTTGTACCAATATACTTCTCTGGGTTCTTTAAGGTATATTTGCCTTGTGCAAACCTAGCCATAGCTTACACCAATATGTTTCTGCGTTCTGTTTTATCTGAAATTTGATCTGCGGTAGAATAACCTATTGAACTTGTTGCATCTCTATTATAATTTAATATCTCTGCAACTACATTACTTAATTGTGTTTCTGATAATCCTTTTAATGTATCTAATAATTGAAATACAGGAATTTCATCAAGTTTTGCTTGTGTCAATAAAACTGTAGTTGTTGCTCTTGCGGCTTCACTGCTGAACCCTCTTTTTTCAAAGTAACCAACAACAGCATTTACATCATTGGTTGGAAAACTAATAGACTTAGTATAATATTTGTCAAAAAAATCTGTAACTTTTTTATCGTTGTTAGCAACATTATTGGATGGTAAACTTGGCATTTTTATGTTCCTGTGACTTGTGCATTTAGAGCGGCTCTATCAGCACTTCCTTGATTATTAAAATTTGCGTTAGCTTCGTTAACACCACCAGCATTTCCGTTTGCTTGGAAGTTAGATCTATTTTGTTGCCTTGCGGCTGATTCTGCTGCCGCTGGATTTTGACTTGCATTTGATCCGCTTATTGCAGATGATAATGAACGTAATCCGACCACTGCAGCTGTAGCTACAGCTAAATCCCCTGCTCCTCCTAAACCTCCAGTCTTAGGAAATACAGTTTGTGAAACTCCGCTTACATTTGTGCCTCCTGCGGCACCTATTGCTCCGGTCAGTAAATTAAATCCTTCCGCACGTAATCCTTCACTACTTAAATTTCTAGCGTTAGCAATTAATCCTGCCGCTGCCAGTCCTGCTTGTAATGGACTATTAAAACCAGTACCTTGTGTAATAAATCCAAATAGTTGTGATGCTGTGCCCAGAATACCTCCAAGCCCGCCACCACTTAACATGCTAGGGGTATTATCATAATGTTCTGGTGCACCAAATCCTTTAGGATTTCCGTTAGTACCAGTTTCAACATTACCCCTATCATAAAACACTGATTCATATGCCACTGTAATAGTATTTGCCATTGTGGTTGTACCATCAGCTGAATCAACTGTATCATGTTGCCAATCAGTAATAATTGGATTTACTAACGTGTAGGTTGTATACGCCTTTCTTGCCATTTGTGAAATTTGTATATTTTGAAAAAATGGTACTGTAATATTGTTATCTAAACCGTATGAGAATGTATTTGCTCCAGGACCTTTATATGTGTTATCTCCTGCACCAGCTTTATTATATGCGCCTGGAATTGATTTGTAATTACCGTCTGCAAAATAATATCTATAATATGCTTCTAGTAATGCTGTAGTGACACCATAATTGTCATCATGAAATGTAATTGTAATTGGATTATATTTTATAGCTGTTTGAACATTCTTTTTTCTGTTGTATTTGTTTTTAGTTTCAACATCTGCACTGAATCTTGGAAGGTCTGCACTTTTAACAAGCATACCTATTTCTAATTCATGTTTTTGTTTTAGATCAGGTAGAATACTTGCCGCTGCAGGATCCATTTGAAAAAAGCAGTGGTATAAAAATTTCTGGTGTGGTGCAAGTTTTTGATTTTCAGTTACAAAAAGTCTACTAGCATGAGCGTAATCACCTAAGTTTCCTTTAGGGCTTAAAACACCATCTGCTAACTGTCCTAAAAATCCATTGAATGCTGACATTAATATAATCTCCTATATTAATATTTATCCATATAAATTAACTGGTCATATTAAAATCTAATTGTCCCCAAGGTATAGGATTTCCGTATGTATCTGTAATTATTTCACCACCTATAGATCCAACCATTAATTTACCATGTTCATGATAATACTTCGATGGTTTTATTTCTACACCGTTTTTATACTTTTTATAGTTTGGAGATATTTGACCTTTACGTTTTTTAAACGCCATTATGTTTCCTTTTTGAAGGTATTTATCGTCAAGGAGTATAGGTCAAAAAAAAAGGAGCCGAAGCTCCTTTTTTAATTATTAATTTATATGTTAAACGCCGCCACCTGTAATAAGTGTATTCACTGTACGTCCAACCGCTGTACCTAATCCTGTACCTTGTGGTGTTTGGATTGCGTTATCGTATTGTATTTCTAGTGTTACTCTCATTGGTTCGTTGTTAGCATATGCTAGTTCGTTATAGTTTGCATTTGTTACAAAACAACCATATAATTCAAATGTTTCTAGTGTAGTCGGAGTATTTGCACCGTTACCACCATCTAGGATTTCAATTGTAGTTGTAAACTTATAATCTTGTCCTGATGCTGCACTTGACTGTTCGAAGAAATCAAATTGTTTCTGTAATTGCTCACCTACTAATTTTTGTACGTTATTGTTTACATCTTCACGTAAATTAATAGTAATTGGTGACCAAGTATGCTTACCTGCTAGGTATGCTTTAGAGTTATAAACTGGAATTTCAATTGGTTCAAAAGCAACTGTTGGTCTAGTTACATCCACTACTTGTTTTGTCAATTCTGTAGTTGGTGTAGTTACACCAAAATTTTGCAAAGAAACTCTAAATCGATATTGCAGTTTCGGCATTAACAAGCCCTGATTGCTTGCGGAATCTCCACTAGCTAAAGGGACTGTAATTTTTGATAGTGTTGAAATAGACATTTAGTTTGCTCCTATATTAATTGTATTTATCATATTAGAGTCCTGCAATTTCCCCAGTATTTTTAAGCCTTAGTGGAATGTAAATAAATTCTACTGCTTTTACTGGTTCTATAGCTATATCTAAATATAGTTCATTACGGTCAATTCTACTTGGTGTATTATTGGACTCATCACAGACAACTAAGAAGTCATACAATGCTCTTTGTCCTACTAATTCTAACAGTAAGCTCTCTGCCGCTCCTTTAATCTCATCTCTAGTAATTTTATCATTAGGTTCAAAGATATATGGTTTTGCAAGTTTTTGTAATTGACTACGTAGGTAAATTACTAAACGTGCTACGTTAATTCTATCTAACGCACTTGTACCTCTAGCACGAGTTTTTTGTCCATATGCTACTAAGCCTGCTCCTGTAATAAATGTAATAGGATTGACATTCTGTGCGTACAAAGTATCTCTCTGACCTTCGTTTAATGATACAACATTAAATTCACCTTCTGCATCAACAAACCCTGTTGAAGTTGCATTAGTTATGCCACCTCTTCTAATACCTGCTGGTGCAAACCATGGAAAGCTAACCTGATCGCTTAGTGCCATAGTTCTTAGCATCATGTGACTTGGTGGAACAACAATGTTGTTGCCCGCATTATCACTTGAAAATCCTGCTGGATAAAACACGCCTAAGTATTCATCTCTTGACACAAGTCCATCATCATTATCTTCTGGTGCTAACGCTTGGTTAGTTGCCCAATTATTAAGATCAGTTGCATTAGATTTTAATGTAAATGGAGCATCACCTATGATAAATGCACTTAAACCTCTGTCATAGTTAAGGCTGATCATTTCACCAATAAGTTCTGGGTATCCTGGAGTAGCCATTAAGTTAAACAATCTTGACTCATCATCTCTAATATCAGAATTGCTGTTAACTAATGATTGAAGTGCTTGAACAACAACTTTACGCTGTGCCTTAGCACCAAAGCTACCTGAACCATCTGCTTGGTTACCTGACTCAGTCACCCAACGATGTGGATAATAATTTTCCATCGCTTCGTTGTTATTGAATCTTAAATTATCACCGTTTACATTTACCCAGTTACGCTCAAATCTTTTTACGTTAAATCCACTTCTACGTAGATTGTAAAGTAACATACCTTTTGGATAAAGTGCTGGATCTGGAGCATCAGTATCTAAGAAGTTACTTACAAGTAAGTCCTCAATTGCACTTGCTGTTGATAAAGATCCTGCTGTTGCATAACGTGCATCTGCAAACAATACACCATTCTCTGTAGTTTGATCGGCGCTATCACGTAGCTCCCATCTATTTGCAATTGGTGTGTTTAGTTTATTTGCGTTGAACACATATATTTGTGGGTAGCTTGATAATACTGCTGTACTAATCCAAACGTCTCCATTTTTTAGTGCAGTACCATCACTTTGTAGTGTTGGAGAACTTGCACTTACAATCGGTCCTGCTGGATCTGTTTGTTCACCTTCAGAAGCATTGTAGTATGGGCTAGTTGAATCTAAATAACCTACCCAAGTAGTACCATTATGAATCATAAGATCTACTTCGTCTACAACTGAACTATACCATAAAGTTCCTTGGTCTGTTAAAGCTGTAACTTCATTTGGACTTGCAGTATAAGCTAACGGCTTCCATTGACTTGCTTGAAGTTGTAATGGATTTGTTGTGCCGTCTGTGCCTGCTACATAATAAAGATTAGGTGTACCGCTTGTTGTACTTACGTATGCAGTAAATCCTGCTTCAGTTAATGAACCGTCAGTATCAATAAATCTTATATCACCAAACTGTGAATGTGAAATTGTTACTCTATTTTGACTATCAACATCTGCTGTAACATTTTCAATATTTGCACTTGTAATTGCTGCCGCAAGTGTGTCTGCATCAGTAATTGTGCCATTAAATGTAGCTGATACTGTAATTGGAGTGTTAAATGTTGCTTTACCTGCATCTGTTGAAGCTACAGTAAAAGTCTTTACACCTGCTGTCATAGTTGATGCAACAATCTTGCTTCCTCTTACAGATGTTGGAGTTGCTGCTTCTCTTCTATAAATTTTATATGAACCTAAAGGTTGTGCATCGCCTGCACAATTTGTTTGTACATATAGTGCGCCTGCTGCAAGATTGGCTCCGCCACCTGCTAAATCAAGTTTATAAAGTGCTTCTTCGTTGCTTGCATATAAAGGAGCTTCTATAGTTTCCCATAACAAAGTTGCACTATTGAATGACTTAACTCTAAATCTTGCACCTAAATTTGCTTGTGTAGTTTTAAACCAAATACTACCTGTTGGACGAGTATATGTATCTGCTGTTTTCCATTCTGGCACTGATGTGTGTGCTGAAATTTGTAATGCTGGTGGAAAGTAATTACCTGCATCTATACCTAATAATGTTAATGTAGCACTATCGCCGCCAATAACAATTGGTCCGCCAAAAGTTGAATCTGCTGCACCTGAACTATTACCATCACTGTAAATTTCTAACTTACTGTTTACTGCCGCTGCAAGTACACCTGAAATTGATAATCCGTTAATTGTTGAAGCAATAGTTGTTACTGTATCAACCGATGTAACTGATATTGAAACTCCGTTTACTGTAATTGTTGTGCTTCCTGGAAAAGATGGATTCGCTTTAGAACCTTGTACGGTAGGCCAACTCTTCATCCAGTCTTCGCTACCTAACTGTACCCAAGTACCTGCTGTAACACCAGGGGCATTACCTGCTGTTTTATACCACATAGTATTGAGTGTTGTTAATGCTACTACTGCATAGTCGCCTATAGTACCAAATGATGTTTTAGGAGCACCTGGTGCTTCTGCTGTACCTGTAACAAATGTTACGTCTGTTATAACGCTAGGTACTCTATTTGTAAAACTCTGTCCGCCTGTTACTGTTACTGCGGCTCCATTCCATTCTTGAAGACCAAATGTTGTTATGGAAGTATCAAACCAATAAGTTCCGTTTGTTGGATATGCAGCTGGTGCTGTTGCTTTTGGTTTAAGTTGATTAGTGTCTACATCTGCTCTTGTTACAAAAGCCGCGTTGCTAATTCCTAAATATGAATATGCCGCTTGTAAACCGTATTCGTTAAGCTCTCCTGCATGTACTGCATTGTTGCTTGCGTCTGTTTCAAATACTGGATCACCAAATGTGTCTGCTAAATCTCTTTGAGATGTTAACAAGAAAGGTTTTCCTGCATTTGCTTTAGTTGTTCCTGTTGCTGTTCCTGTACCTGCAGCGTTCTTTTTATCTTGAGCACTCACAACAAATATCATAGGTGTTGTGCCTGGCTCTGCCGGAGTATAAAAACTCTCGTCGATAACGCTTACTTGTACGCCTGGTGAAGTTAATGCCATTTCTTTGTCTCCTGTTGGAATAAGTTATTCTACTTGTATTTATAAGATTTATTTCAAAAACACCTTAAACATACCCATATAAAGGGACGATAAAGGGGAGCTAAATACATTATGAGACCTTTATGTGTATGTGGATTACGTCCTGCGGCAATTAACTATAAAAAAGGCACTAAAATTTTTTATAGGAAAAAATGTGAGCTATGTTGTAAGCATGGAGGTACAGGACACGGTATTCCTAAATGGAAACGTGCAGGTTATGAGAAAAAATCACAATGCGAAAAATGTGGTTATAAAAGTAAGCACAAAGAGCAGTTTAATGTATTCCATATAGACGGTTCTCTGGATAATTGTAGGTTTACTAATTTAAAAACAATTTGTGCAAATTGCCAACGTATTATGCAGAAGCAAGGTGTTCGTTGGAAACAAGGAGATCTTGTACCTGATTTCTAAGGTCAGTAATAGTCTTATTATTTTCTATAATATATGTAAATTTAGTATTTGCCCACGCCCATTCACTTGGATGTACTTCTTTAGGTTCTACTCCTAGTGTTTGATATTCGCTAAACCAATCTGGGTCTTGACCTCTTTTAACTCGCCATACTTGTCCGTTGATTCCATATATCATTTTAGCTTCATTAGGAAAACGTACATCTGGAATAACAAAATTTATATCAGGATTATCAAGTATTTTCTTTTTTGTTAAACTAACCCATATACCATCATAAAACCCATCTCTCATACATTCTGTACCAAACAACTGTAGCACATATCTTGGTGTTATTTCTTCACCTGTTTCGTTAGACCAATATGGATCAATTTGCTCACGCCATTGTCTGCTTTGGTCTGTTTTACCATCAAGCAAATTACGATCCCAATCAAACATAGTTGCTACACTATCTTTTAATTTATCTGCAAAACTAAGTTTTTGAAAGTTATGCCGTTTAATTAAATGATCTGCAATAGTATCTTTACCGCTACCAATTAAACCACAAATACCAATAATCATATAGATCTCCTAAGTATCTATAGTATACTGGATATTACTGTAAATGTCAAGTGTTTTTTAACCAATTAAGAAACTATAACCTACGCCGCCTGGTACGTTTGTAGCTACGTCTTGCTCTAGTTTTTCCATTTCGGCTTGTGCTTCTTGTTTTAGGGTATCACCGTTAAGTTGGCTTCCGCCTTGTGGGCCAGCAATAGTTGCAAATTTACTACGTGCTTCGCCTAGCATAAATTTACAAGTTGCGAGTGTATAATCCTTTAGCCATTGATTGGCAAGATAATCTGTAATTAATTCACTGTTAGGTCTATAATTATAACATAATAAAAGTAGGTCTTCTTCTGCTCTAGGTCTTTGTAATAGTGTTAATTTTTTATTGGCTGTATTCCATTTGAATTCAATAAAAGATCCAAACATACGTCCTACAATTTCTTGGTAACCAGAAAATAGTTCATATGATGCAAGTCCGCCCATATTAGAGCTTGCTAACAAATACGTATTTGTATATGCAAGGTTAAAAGGTTCAAATAACGAGCCGCCATCTCCGCCACCTGTTCTAGAACCTATTGAACGTCTATGTATTTTTCTAACTTCTACAATTTCATTAGGTAAAATATATTCATTTTGATCAATCACAGTAGGAAGAAATACATAAGATTCTTCAACAGAATTATCTGATCTTTGTCTAAATTTACTAAATGCTTTATCTAATGCTGTCTGATAGTGTACAGGATCAAGCTCTACATCGATCATACCTCCGCCTAGCATTGTATGCACGTAATCAAATATTTCTTGTTTCTGTGTTTGTAGATCTGCCATAAATATTCTCCGAATTGTCCTCATAGTATTTATCGTTCTTATCGTTCCGATAAATACTTGTATGCCAAGACTTAGTTTATATAAGCCCGAACGTGGTAATGATTACGAATTTTTAGACAAGCAAATACTTGAAATGTTTACTGTTGGTGGAACTGACATGTTTATACACAAGTATTTGGGTCCTAAAAATCCTGGTGAAGATGATGCCACAGCAGATCAGCCTAAATATGATGCTGTAAAACATACTAATATACAAGATTTATTATTTCTTGAAAACAGAGACAGAAAATATGATAAAGATGTATATACTATGCGTGGTATATATAATGTCCAAGATGTTGACTTTGATTTAAGTCAGTTCGGATTATTTTTACAAAACGACACTTTAATGCTTACAATACACATTAGAAGTAGTGTAAAAACATTAGGTCGTAAAATCATGCCAGGTGATGTGATAGAATTGCCTCATTTAAGAGACGAATATGCACAGAATGATTTAGCTGTAGCATTAAAAAGATTTTATGTAGTTGAGGATGTAAACCGTGCCAGTGAGGGTTTTACACAAACATGGTATCCGCATTTATACAGACTAAAGTTAAAACAAATTTACGACAGTCAAGAATACAAAGATATATTAGATTTACCAGCAGAAGAAGATGCTCCTGGTGGTAACACACTACGTGATTTACTATCTACCTACGAAAAAGAAATGCAAATTAATAATGCTGTTGTTAAACAAGCAGAAGCAGATAGTGCAAAAAGCGGTTATGATACAAGTCATTTGTTTACTTTACAAACTGACGATTCTGGAAAAACAGAACTTGTTACTGTAGATTCTGCGACACTTGATGCATCAGATGGTATCAATGTTGATAAAGTAATGGTACCGCCTGATAAAAATGGTTATCAAGGATATCTATTAGGTGACGGATTACCACCTAACGGAGAAGTTTTTGGACATGGTATAAGTTTTCCGATTGAGCCTTCAACTCATGATTATTTTTTAAGGACAGATTTTTTGCCAAACAGACTATTTAA
>TARA_B100001057_G_scaffold231699_1_pt1 | contig 18805 bp, 22 predicted proteins | sample TARA_B100001057 | Tara Oceans TARA_B100001057 (sample SAMEA2621839) | marine metagenome | biome: marine biome (ENVO:00000447); feature: surface water layer (ENVO:00002042); material: "saline water (ENVO:00002010), including plankton (ENVO:xxxxxxxx)" | depth 5 m
GGTGCATTTAATAATTCAGCTACTTTATTTACTAAATCACTCATTAATATTTTCCTCAGTAGGCTCCACAGATTTCTTTATTCGTACCTTATGCCATCTACTAGATTTGAATTCAACTATTTCAGTAAGTATCTCAATCACTGCTAAAAACCATTTTTTCAACTGTTGTTACTTCACCAGAACTAATTGACCTTAAAACTGAAATAAAGAATAAAAATGATAATGACATTAATAAAAGTGAAATAAATGTATTGGCAGAATAATTTATACCAACAATACTCCATAATATGCTGAACCCTTCTCCATAGATTGTTGGAGTTCCAGCATTAGCTCCTGCATTCCATGAATATCCAGAATTTACACCAATAAGAAAATTGTTGATAAGAAGAACGGGATATGTAAATTTAAATCCAGAAAAAATTATATCTTCAAGCTTCGAATATTTAACTGATCTACCAAAAAGTTTAGGAATGAGATAGTAGACAAATGAAATTGTAGCAAAAATTAAAGATCCAATATATCCTTGGTTGATTACGTTTTGAAAATTAGTAAGTCCTATTAAAGGAAGTATGTTTTCAAAGCTTGAGACGATGTGAAGTAAATTAGTAACTAAAAATATAACGACGGAAAAACTCATTAAGCTAGAAGACTTATTACCTTCATCTTCACGTGTTTGTATAGTTTTTATATAGTTAACTGTAAATGCAAGTAATGGAATTAATAAACTGAGTGAGAGGTAGATAGAAACATTTTCTAGCCAATTTGGAATTACTGATCCAAAGTAATATTTATAGTTTGTCCATGGAAGTAGAAACAGAAAACCCCAGAATGTAATTGCTGTGAGAGTTTTATTAAATAAAGTAGCTCCCAAAGGCTTTGTCATCAAAAAGTGAACAATTGCAAGGAAAACAAATGATACACCCACATATATAAGCGTTGATGTAAAAAGTGAGCTGATCATAAGAGAATCAGTAAAAACAACAAGTTCTGAACGAGATATGAGTAAAGAAATGAAATAAAAGACTATTGCACCATATAAAAATTGGGCACTAGCAAAAATGGAAGCTTCTTTTTTTGCTAATAAATTTAAAGAAGCAAGACCAAATAATCCAAAACCAACAAGTATTTTCAGAATAATCAATGATGAACTATTGCCAGTTATATTTATTCTGTCTTGATAGAAAAAGCTAAAAAGTAAGTCTAAGAACTCTGTGCCAACAAGTCCTAATAATGTGAGAAATAAGAGAGGGAAAAGTAATGCGATTCTTCCTAGAGATTTTGAAAAGAGATAGGTAAAAGATAAGCAAATACATGTGCCAAAAAGTAAACCGTAAGTAGCTTGGTCATTAAGAGTATCCAAAAATCCATAGTTAAAAATATTGTTATTTGGAATCAAGTTAGCAAATGTAAAATAAGCGTCTTTGAGAAAAGATGTAAATGATGCTAGTAAAAGTGTTAATGGAAAAATCAAAACAAAAAGTTTTGATAGCTCCTGTTCGTTTTTTGGAATCAACTTCAATTTCATAAGCCTAGCTATTATTCATTGTGACTTTACTATTATATTCAAAAAAGTTACTCGTTATAAGTTAAATGTTTTAAAAAAGATATTGAAATCAATTTATATTTTTCTTCAATCTTAGGATAAAATATAAAGGTAAGGTTTGAGGAAATTTGATTTATACAATTTATAAATTTAGATACAGAATAGGTTTAATTTCAATTGTCTCTGGTATCGGTGGAATGACAATTGGGGTTATTATTGCACACTTTGCAGGATTTCCTAAAGGCGAAGTTATTGATTATTTTAATTGGATTCCCAGAGGTTGGTTGCCGCAGACCATTGGTCAGTTATTTGCTTTTGGAGCAAGTCAAATTTTACTCCTTGGCCTAGTATTAGTTGTTTGGAACGACAAAGAATTAACTTGGGCAAAAGCAACTTATTTTGCTTTTCTTACTTGGATAGAAATGTCTATTTTACTAGGGATTGTTCCTTCAGAGTGGCTCAACCTGTCTCAAGGACCTCTTGAGTGGACTGGTCAACGTGATTTTATTCAATTTCCACCAATTTTATTTTTAAATAATGAAATCGGGTTAAGTTTGGCAGCACTTAAAGACATAATTCAGCTGGGTATTTCAACTAACTTTTTAATAGCAGGTTTAGTAGTGGCATATTACATTCAAGACATTAATGACAAAATTGAAAAATCAAAATCACGTATTTCTGATTATGGCAAAGAGATTATAAGGGTGGAACAAAATGCCTAAATCTGAAGTTTTAATTGAAATGCCTGAATTTGAGAAGAAATATAATTTGGCAATGGTTGAGGCAGAAAAGGTAGCTTCACGTGTTCGACCGAAACAATTCTTGCACATTGATGAGTCAGAATGTATTTTATGTGAGGGTTGTGTTGATATTTGCCCTTGGAAATGTATTCATTATTTATCTGTTGATGCAATTGAAGATTCAATAAATGTAGAGTCTCCTGATGCTTCAGAAGAGCCTGGATTCTTTGTTGTTGACGAGGATGCTTGTACAAGATGTGCACTTTGTGTTGACAGGTGTCCAACAGGTGTAATTTCACTTGGAAAATTTGCAGGATCTCTTGCTGATCAGACGGTTGAAAATGGGGTATATCAAGCCCCATGGGATGAAGATTCAGGACAGAGAAGTGATAGGCATGGCTACATATACGGAAGGCTTTAATATTACATAATGCAGAAATTATCACTAAAAGACAAAATTAAAGAAGCGAGAATAAGCGCTGCTGATAGTTTTAGAGGCGGAAAGCTAATGTCAAGTATTTTCCGACCCGGTTCACCGTTTAGGAAAGGCTATGTAGACAGTCCTAGAAATAGATCCTATGTTGTTATGAACAACGTTTTATATCACTTACACCCAGTAAAAGTCAAAAGACACGGAGTGCGTCTTTCTTACACTCTGTGTTTAGGTGGATTGAGCTTTTTCTTATTCATTGTCTTAACTATTACTGGTATATGGCTAATGTTTTATTTCCGCCCAACTGAACTTGCATATGCAGATATTCAAAACTTACAAACAAGTATTGCTTTTGGGTCACTAGTTAGAAATATGCATCGATGGGGAGCACATTTGATGGTCCTGGTAGTTTTTCTTCATATGTCTCGAGTTTTTTATCACGGCGCATATAAAGCACCAAGAGAATTTAACTGGGTTATAGGAGTTATTCTTTTACTTTTAACTTTGTTGCTCTCATTTACGGGTTATTTATTGCCGTGGGATCAATTAGCAATATGGGCTGTGACAGTGGGAGGTAATATGGCTGGCTATACGCCTGTTATTGGTGCGCAAGCTAAATTTGGTCTTTTTGCTGGTTTAGAAGCAACGACTGCTACATTATTAAGATTTTATGTATTACATGTACTCTTTTTACCATTTATCATTGTTATCTTTATGGCCGTTCACTTTTGGAGAGTTAGAAAAGATGGCGGAATTTCAGGGCCTTTATAGGAAATATATATGGTAGATATTCCAGAACATTTATTACTCAGAACAGCTGAAGCAAGAGCAAAAGCTCTTGGAATAAGTGTTGAACAAGCATTAGCTGAAATGAAGGGTCAATCTGAACCAACAATTATTTCTAAAGAACCAGATGCACAGTTACTTGAAGAAACTGCTGTTCAAGAGGCGGAAGTTCCTAAATCAGAACCCGATGTAGAAAAACCTAAAGAAGAACCAGCAGCTGAGAAAACTGAATCTGAGGTAATAACACCTATAAAAGAAGAGCATGCAGCAGAAACCCCTCAAAAAGTTGCAGCTGTAACAATTGAAGAAAAGCCTGCTGCAAAAGCTCCTGCACCTGCTCCTGAAAAGCCTGCAGCACAAGCACCTGCACCACCCGCAGCTGCTACAAAAAATGGTGTTCCTGAAGAAGTAGATTTTGCACCAGAAGTTAAAGTAACTCAGAGACTTCTTACAGTTGTAAAAGCCAAACCGATTCAAAAACCAGTTGCTGAACCGGTAGACAAGGTAAATACTTGGCCACACTTAATGCTTCCAGAATTCGTATCTCTAATGGCAATGACAGCATTTTTAATTTTGTTGTCAGCAATTTTACAAGCACCTTTACTCGAAGAAGCTAATCCAAATGTTACACCTAACCCAGCAAAAGCTCCTTGGTATTTTTTGGGTTTACAAGAATTATTATCTTATTGGGATCCTCAGATAGCAGGAGTAATGATTCCACTTGTTTTAGGATTAGTTCTTTGGATGGCGTTTCCATATATAGATAGAAATCCTGAAACAAATCCTTCAAAAAGAAAATTTGCGATAATGTTTTACACGTTTTTTTTAGCGGGTGCAGGTGTTTTAACAATTATTGGAGTTCTTTTTCGGGGCCCCGGTTGGAACTGGACATACCCGTGGATAGATGGAATTTGGTTCGATGACTTACTCGACTGGATTCATTTCGAATGAGCATAGTTGAGTTATCATTTGCAGGTTTCGCTTTAGTTGGATTACTTGGAATTATTGGAATTGTTGTAATTGTTACAGGAAGAGCACCCAAAACTTCTAATTGGAAAAAAAATGTTGAAAAAAAGGCACTAAAAGAAGACAAATCAGCGACAAATTTTCTTGAACCTGATTTACCAAAAGGTGAAACAGAGACACTCATTGACGAAGAAGAAACTCCGGATATTCCATCTGACGCAACTGTAACTCTTGAAGAGGAAGTAATTTACGAGGAGTTATCTGAAGAAGAAATTGGTATAAATAGAAGACAATTTTTAACAAAAGCATTAAGAATATCATTCGGAGCTTTTGCTGGTATTCAGCTTATTTCTTATTTAGGGTTTATTTGGCCAAAAGTATCTGGAGGATTTGGATCTAAAATTGATGCTGGATCTATTGAGGAAATAAAAAATCAAATATTCCAAGCAGATGGTTCAGTAATCCCTGCTTTCATTCCGGCAGCTAGAGCTTATGTATTGCCGTTGAACGACTCAGATGCAGCTAACTCACAATTTACAACCGGGGACACTGTTACAGACGGATTAGTTGCAGTTTACCAACGATGCGTTCACCTAGGATGTAGAGTTCCATGGTGTAATTCATCTCAAGGCTTTGAATGTCCTTGCCATGGATCAAAATACAATATGATTGGTGAATATTTTGCTGGTCCAGCTCCAAGAAATTTAGATAGATTCAACGTAGCGAATGCATCAGGGAGATTGATTATTGATACCGGGACAATAATTGAGTCTCCAAGAGCACCTGGAATGTCAGTCAAGTACCCTCAAGGTCTTTCATGTATTGCATTAACAACGGAGGAATAACAGTTGTCTAGTTCTCTTTTCATTACATTAATTGCATTAGGTATAATCGGCGGTCTTGCCTTTTTTGTATCTGCTGGTTTCAGAGGTTCTGGAAAAGCTAGAGATATAGCTCCAAATTTAACAAAATACAGAAACGATGATGATCTTGAAACAAAAACATTGGACAGAACATTAACTGTTGCTGTTCTTCTTGCCTCTCTTTTGACAATCATGATTCCGCTTTATTATCTCGGTGAGCAAAATAGACAGGAAGAATTTGCTGTTGAATTTGATGAAGTCTCTGTTGAGCGAGGGGAGCATTTGTATGAAGAGTTTGGTTGTGGAAACTGTCACGGAGTAGATGGTTCTGGAGGTGCTGCATCTTATGTTGAAAAAAGGAGTGGCATTAACGTTACATGGGAAGCACCAGCTATAAATAATGTTTTTTTTAGATACGATGATGATGAAGTTAGATATTGGTTAATTTATGGTCGTGCAAACTCACCTATGCCTGCCTGGGGTCTTAAAGGTGGAGGACCAATGAATGACGGTCAGTTAGATGACTTAATTGAGTATCTACATCACTTTCAAATTCCACAGAATGAAGAATTAGCAACTATTGATGCAAATGTAAACAGTTCTTTACTCCGTCTTGAAACATCAGAACTACTTGTAGAAAATGAGATTGCACGACAAAAAGAATTAATCCAAAGCGTTAAAGATGCCCCGGCAAAGTTGCCAGTCATACAAAAAGCAGTTGAAGACGTTTCAGCATTACTCACAAAAGAAGGTGGAATAGACACAGACGAGGATGGTTTAAGCGATTCTGTCGAAGTAGATTTATCAACTTATAGTGCAAATATAAATGAAATTCTTGGTACTTCAATTTTGAATCTTGACCCAGACAATGAAGAATCTATTCCTGGAAGAAAAGATAAGTCTGTAGCAAATGGTTTCTTATCGCAATTAGATTCAGAACTTATAAATATTACAATTATTTCAGAGGGTTATGAGAAATTCTTAGATGAGGCAGAAACCGGACTAGCTTTCTTAGAAAAAGCGCTTGAAGAAAAGTTATGGGAAGTTTCATTTGAAGAAATTGCCGATTCGACATTTGAAGGTGATATAGATAAAGCTAAAAGAGCAGTGGGTCTATTTAATGCATATTGTGCAAGGTGTCACACAGCAGGTTATTCAGCAGGTGTAGCTTATACAAAAGAGATTGCTTCTGGTGGACTGGGACCTGCGCTAAGAGCAGGAAGAGTTAATATTCAGTTTAAGCAAAGAGAAGATTTTATTGATTTCATTATTAAAGGCTCTGTAAACGGAAAAGCATACGGAGTTAATGGAGTAGGAGGAGGAAAAATGCCAGGATTCGGTGCTGTTCTTCCTCAATCAGATATAGAATTAATTATTGACTATTTGAGAGGAATGGAACCTGATGCGTGAAATAATGCGATCTCTTCTCTCCTCTAACTTATTAGTTACAGGAATCATAATGTTTATAGGTTCTCTGATTGTATTTGCTGGATCTACGTTTTTATTAAATGCTACAAATCTTGGAAAAAGATTAGGTTTTTTGATTACAGGAGCAGCAATATTTGGTTGGGGAGTAATCAACTCAATATTTTTTATTCTTTATGCACCAAGGGGTCCTGCGCCAGCTTCAATTGATGGATTAAACGCATTTGAAATAAGAATTCTTCCGATAACTTTTTTAATTGGTTCTTCAATATTGTTTATTATGTTTTTATTAGCATTGAATCGATTTGAGCAAGAACAATTTGAAAAGGATAATCAGGATAGTTAGATTGTAAATATGACACAAATATGGTTTATTGCTGCCGCAGTTCTAGTACTTGCTGAATTACTAGTAACAACTTTTTTTATGTTCCCTTTTGCAATAGGTGCATTTTTTGCAGGTATCGCATCACTTATTACTGACAGCCAGGACATTCAGCTTGGAACATTTGTGGTATTCAGTATTGTTGGAGTGTATATTTCTGTAAAAATATTTGGACCAAGAAGAGGAAAAAAAGAAGAATCAGAAAACTTTTCTGAGGGTGTAAACAAATATATAGGTACGACCTTTGTCGCAACGGAAGAAATAGATATATATGATCCAACTCTTCAACATGTATATGGTGATGATTGGCAAGTTGTATCATTAGACAAGAGAATTCCTGCAGGGACTGAAGTAAAAGTTATAAATGTTAATGGCACTAAATTAGAGGTACAAACGAGTGAGGAGTAATATATAAATATGGAATTTATATTTGGATTAGTTAGATGGATTGTAATAATTGTATTCCTTGGGGTAATACTTTTTAGAATCTTTAGAATTATTAGACCTTTTGAAACTGGCTTAGTTGAGAGATTAGGTAAGTTTAATCGACAGGCAAGTCCCGGATTGAATATTGTTGTTCCTGGACTTGAGAGAATTATAATTGTGGATATGAGGGAGCAGGTCATAGATGTCCCACCACAAGAAGTGATTACAAAGGACAACGTAACAATTACTGTTGATGCAGTCATTTACTATGAACCAACAGATCCTAAAAAACTCGTTTACAATGTTGGAGATTTTATTCAAGCAGCTACAAAACTTGCTCAAACTAACCTAAGAAACGTAGTTGGTGATCTTGAGCTAGACTCTGCTTTAACTTCAAGAGAGACAATCAACACATCATTGAAATTAATTCTTGATGAAGCAACTGATAAATGGGGAACAAGAGTTGTCAGAGTAGAAATTCAAAGAATTGACCCACCACAGGACGTTCAAGATGCAATGAATAAAGTCATGAAAGCTGAGCGAGATAGAAGAGCTGCTGTTACTGAGGCAGAAGGTGAAAAGAGAGCAGCAATATTGACTGCAGAGGGCTTGAGGGAATCACAAATTTTGAGTGCTGAGGGTGAAGCTGAAGCACTAAAAGCTGTTGCTGATGCTCAGAAATATGAAAAAATTGCAATTGCTGAAGGTGAATCAAATGCTATTGAGCAAGTATTTGATGCGATACACAAGGGTGACCCAACAAACGACTTAATCGCAATTAAGTATCTTGAATCATTAGAAAAAGTTGCAAACGGTAAGGCAACAAAGATTTTCTTACCTGCAGATCTTTCAGCGACGCTTGGAAGCATTGGTGCAGTTGCAGAGTTATTTAAAGATGATGACGATAAAGGTTCAAAGAAATCTACTAAAAAATAGATAGATTCCAATTAAGACCAAACAAATTCCACTAACAGTATTGATTAGTTTCTTTGTTTTAATTGAAGAAGTTTGAAAAAAGTAACTACTCATGAACGCATAACTTACATCTGCAATGAGATTAACAAATATTGTTATGATTCCTAAGTAAATTAACTGTGAAAATACATTTCTACTTTCCGTGATAAAAATAGGTAATACAGAAAGATAAAATACCCACATCTTAGGATTAATGAGGTTTAGTTTCATGCCAGCATTGAATGATCCACTGCTAATAACTTTACTTTGGTTCTCAACGTTGAATCTTATAGTATCAATACCTTTATATACAATGTAGATAATTCCTACGATATAAATAATGGTTAAAATTTGAGGAATTAAATTAAAAACAAATGTAACAACTCCAGCCGTAATGATTGTAATAAAAATTGCCCCAGTAGCTGCACCCCCTGCTACTTGAAGTCCATTTTTTCTACTTTTTTGTACAGACTCATTAATAATTAGAGCAATTATTAAGCCGGGGCTAAAAGCGACACTAACTTGAAGGATTATTAACTCTATTATTACAGAGCTTGAAACCATTAAGTAAGACTTTGCTTTAAAAGATTATAAAACTTGTCTCCATGACATCTCTGAACAACTCTCACTTTTGGTGCATCAGGCTCTAAATTTAGATAATCAAGAACACAACCACCTCTTGTCATCCCATCTCTTGTATCAACTCTTACATTCACATCAACAGATTGACTAATAATTTCATTATCTAAATAAACCGACATTGCTAATGGATCAGGTAAATCATAACTATCACTCCCAAATATATCTTTCATCATTTCCCTAAGGACAACTTGAATATCATTTGTAAATTTTGAATATTTAGTACCAATAGATTCTATTTCTTGAATTTTTTCTGTATCTATCATTGCATCATATAGTGATGGATCCCAACCAATTACTGTAATTGGTATTCCAGAGTTCAATACAATATCTGCAGCCTCTGGGTCTACCCAGAAATTGTATTCAGCAAACTTAGTAATATTTCCCAATGCATTTGAGCTTCCACCCATAATGTAACAGTGTTTTATTTTGTCTAATTTATCAGAATTATTTTGTACCAATCCAGCAATATTTGTAAGAGGCCCTAATGTTACGATTTCAATTTCTTCTTGTTCTTCCAAAATTTGCTTATAGAAATCTTGTGCAGATAAATTTTCAATCTTATGATTTTGGGGTTTAATGCCAATATCACCAAGACCGTCTATACCATGAACATTCTGTGCTGAAGTAGAATCATTTCCATAGCTGAGAGCTATTTTTGTTGATTCGTTTGAATCATAAACTTCAATATAATTTCTTTCTAGGGGCTTTACAGCTCCTTTATATATTGGGATTTGCACTTCACAAAGTTCATTTACATAACTTGTATTTATTAATCCCTGTTCAAGTGGGACATTTCCTGCAACAACTGTAATTCCAAGTATTTTATCTTCTGGTAAATTACGATATGCCATTAATAACGCAACTGCATCATCTGATCCGGTATCAGCATCAATAATTAATTTTGTCATGATGATCTAACCTTTTTAATTTCAGGAACTCCCTGATTTAGCACAACATCACAGTCCTTATATTCTGTTGCTATTTGACTTGCAGTAATAACTAATAGTTCTAATAATGCTTCTTTTTTACCAGAGGAAGAGCCGAATGTTACGGGACTATTATTATATTCTTTTTTAAGGGTCTCAAAAATTTCAAGAGATTCTGTTTTATTAAATTTGGTATCTAATTTCTTTTTTGTAGAAACTTCGAAACTCTTTCTGTGTCGCCTTGGTAATTCAAATTGCATAAATGTATTCTAACTATTTATTATTAGCTTTTGTAATGAGACCTCATAATCTTCAGAATATTTTACACTTCCAAATTCTTCAAAACCAAAAGATTTGTGAAATTTGAAAGAAGCTTCATTTATTGAAGGAAGCAAATTTATTTCAGCAGTTAAATGTTGTATAGAATTTTCTTTTGCAAAACTTAAAATATTTTTATAAAGACTTGTGCCTAACTTATTGTTTCTATATTCAACATCCACAGCAATCCTGTCAATGTACAAAAAATTATCAATCCTATTACTAATTTCTTTAAAGTTTTTATGTTCGGTTTTCTTCATGTACGATTTTGTTAAATCACTATCTTGAAAACAAACAACAAATCCAACAACTATATTATCAACAACAATAGCTTCGTTATAGTCCGAGTTTTTAATAGAATTTGTTAAACCTTTTAAGGAACAAGATCCAACATTAGGAACGTTTTTTTCATTTAATTCATGACACTTAGTTGCTAAGTCACTGCTTATAGAGGAAAAAGAATATTCTTTCATATGTAAAAATATACATTTAATGTATAAAAATGTAAACTGTATTTATGTCTGAAAAGATAGTTTTAATGAGTTCTCCCGATTATTTTAAAGTTGAATACTCGATAAATCCTTGGATGATTCCAGGAACAACCGTAGATCTTGAACTAGCAAAAAATCAGTGGAACGGTCTTAAACGAACAATTGAAGAAGCAGGAGCTGAAGTAAAAGTAGTACCTCCAAATGAAAATCATCCTGATCTAGTTTTTACTGCAAACTCAGGAATTATAAATGGTAATGAAGTGTTAATTTCTAACTTTAAATTTGAAGAGCGTAGAGGTGAAGAGCAAATTTATCTCAAATGGTTTGAAGATAATGAGTACAATGTTTCAAGAATCCCCTCTGAGTATAAATTTGAAGGAAGGGGAGATGCCTTTGTTTATGGAGAGTACCTAGTTGGATCTTATGGAGTAAGAAGTGATAAAGATGCACTGCTTTATATTGCAAAACACTTTGAATTAGAACCAGTCATTGCGGAGCTGGCGCAAGAAAAGTTTTATCATCTAGATACTTGTTTTCAATATTTTTCTAATGGTCATGCAATATTTTACCCAGAGGCTTTTAAAGATAGTTCTTTAAGTGCATTTTCTGAACTATTTGAATTGATACCTGTTTCTGAGAGTGATGCCAACGAACTTGCTTGTAATGCAGTTGCTATAGAAGATACTGTTATTTTTCCATCTGAAAAAGTAGATGTAATAAAAGTAGTTGAAGATCTTGGATTAACTTCTAAGGTTGCCAATGTTTCAGAATTTTTAAAATCAGGCGGTGCATGTCAGTGTCTCGTCATAGCATTAAACTAAAAAATATATGTTTAAAAGATTATTTAAGTTGGTCCTTTGGCCTGTAAAAAAGATAGTTCTCTTTCCATTAAAATTTCTATTGTATTCGCTCCTAATATTTGTTGTTATAATTTTGTTTTTCCAATATAGAGCTGATTACGAAGTTGACACTAGCCCCCTTACAAAAATTGAATATGAAAATTGTGTTGAAGTCATTGATAGTTATGAGGTGTCTGTAAATCTTCTTTCAGAGTATGTTGATAATTTGGATAGTTATCAAAGGGAATTTTTAGAGGAACGATTGCCAGATAGTTTACAAATACTACTGGAACCACAAACACTTGATCCTAATGAGTTTGAGAATATTAAAGGGAGTCTTAGAACGTATTTACAAGGTGGAAGATTTCCAGGTTTTAATGGACAAGCATTACTTCCTCAAGCAGCTAGTTTATGTAGATCTGGTTTAGGTTAGATCCAAAACTTCAGCGTTAGTAAGTTCGACCAATAACTTTGGAGAGAGAAAAAATTTGGATACTCTATTTCCTGCACCTATAAATAATTTTTCTCTATTCATAACGTTTTGATCAACAAATATTTTCATATTATCAGGCAAACCTAAAGGACTAATTCCTCCATATATTTGATTGGTGACTAGTTCAGCTTCTTCTCTGGAAGCAAAACTTACTCGCTTAGCTCCCATGGCAATTTTTGCTTTTTGATTAACGTCTAATCTTGTTGATCCTAATACACAAAACATTGCATAAAATTCTTTTGGTTTTTTTGCTTTTATAAGAATCGCATTACATGAATCTTCAATATCAAAACCATAATGGTCACAGAAGTTTTGAGTGTCAGAAAATTCATCTTTACATTCATAAATTTCCAGATTTACTTTATTGTTCTCGAATACTTTTGCAACAGTATTATGAATTTCTACCATAGAGATTATGATATCTTAAAAATGATTAGTTACAATTCTTCTATGGAGTTTAAAACAATCATTGAGCCGTTTAAAATTAAGTCCGTCGAGTCTCTGCCAATAACCACTCCTGAAGAACGAAAAGGTTTTCTTGAGAGAGAACATTGGAATGTGTTTGGTCTGAAGTCACAAGAAGTAACAATAGATCTTTTGACTGATTCTGGAACTGGATCTATGTCTTCCGAGCAGTGGGCAGCAATTATGAGAGGCGATGAAGCTTACGCAGGGTCTCATTCATGGCAGAGATTTCATGAAGTAGTGTCGGACCTAACTGGATACAAGCACATAATTCCAACTCATCAAGGAAGAGCAAGTGAGAAAATATTAGCAACTATAACATTAAAAGAGGGTGATATTATTCCTAGTAACAGTCACTTTGATACAACGAGGGCCAATTTTGAATTCGCCCAGGCAAACCCAATTGATTTACTCTGTGAAGAAGGGTTAGATCTTTTATCCCCGTCTCCGTTTAAAGGAAACATTGATTTAGAAAAACTTGAGGAACTATTAAAAGGTCCTGAAAGTGAAAAGGTGCCTTTTGTTTTAATGACAATAACAAACAACACTGGTGGAGGGCAGCCAGTATCAATGGACAACTTAAAGAAGGTAAAAAACCTATGCTCAAAATATAACAAAATGTTTTTGCTTGATGCCTGTCGATTTGCAGAGAATGCATGGTTTGTATCACAAAGAGAAGAAGAGTATAAAGATGTAGATATTAGAGATATTACAAAGGAGGCATTCAGATTAGCTGATGGATGCACAATAAGTTTAAAAAAAGATGGATTTGGAAATATTGGTGGGCTTCTTGCACTAAATGATGACGCCCTTGCAGAAGCAGCCCGAAATCTATTAATTCTCACAGAAGGATTTCCTACATATGGAGGACTTGCAGGAAGAGACTTAGATGCTTTAGCTCAGGGATTAAAAGAGATAACTGATAAAAATTATTTAGAATATCGAGCAAGATCAATATCATATCTAGGCGAAAAAGCAATTAGTTACGGCATTCCTGTTGTTCAACCTGCAGGTGGTCACGCTTTGTATATTGATGCAAAAACATTTCTACCTGACATTCCACCACATGAGTATCCAGGGCATTCGGTAGCGTGTGAAATATATTTGCTAGGAGGTGTTAGAGCAGTTGAACTTGGAACACTTGCTTTTGGAGTAGCTGGGGAAAATGGTAAACCTGATACACCAGCAACACATGAACTTGTTAGACTTGCTGCTCCAAGAAGAACATATACACAAAGTCATTTTGATTATGTAGCAGAGGTTTTGGAGAAGTTAGCTGAGAAAAAAGATGAACTTAAAGGTTACAAAGTTATTGAGCAACCAAAGCTGCTTAGGCACTTTACAGCTAAACTTGAACCTTTAAAATAATCTAGATGAAAAAATTCAGCATACTTTTTGTATTATTTTTTGTATTTTGTTCTCAACAATTATCAGTTGACGAAACTGTTGATGTAACCACTACAGCAGTCTTAAATGAACAGATTATTGATGACGAAGAACCAGAGTTGTATGTAATGTTAATGTGGCATCAGCATCAGCCATTTTATACAAAAAATGATGATGGTTACTATACAAGGCCATGGGTAAGAGTTCATGCCACTAAAGACTATCTTGACATGGTTGAGTTAGTTGCTGATTATCCAGAGATGAAAGCAACATTCAATTTAACACCAGTTTTATTAAGGCAGCTTGAAGACTTTTCAAATGGTGCAAAAGATTTATATTGGTACTACACAGAGATCAATGCTGACATTTTGACTCAAGAAGATAAAGATTTTATTGCTTCACGTTTTTTTGACACAAATCCAAAAGTGATAGCAAGATTTCCACGATATGTAGAACTCAGAAACTCTAATCAAGCCTCATCTTCATGGACAAATCAAGACTTTAGAGATCTACAAATGTTATTTAATCTTGCATGGACAGATCCAAAATATTTAGCACAAGAACCTTTGAAAAGTCTAGTTAATAAAGGCAGGAACTTTACTGAAGATGATAAATTTGTTCTTTTAAATGAGCATTCAAAACTAATTGATAAAGTTATTCCAACTCATGCTGAATTATGGAAGACTGGTCGGATTGAAATAACTACTACACCCTATGCACACCCAATTCTTCCTTTAATATTTGATACAAACTTGGCTGCAGTCGGAGATATAGGGGCTGAGTTACCAACAAATAGATTCAATAAACCAACAGATGCTGCAATTCAAGTTACGAAAGGGTTAGATTTAGCTGAAAGACTTTTAGGTAGAAGGCCTACAGGAATGTGGCCAGCAGAGGGAGCTGTTTCTCAAGAAGTGTTAGGCATGTTTGCCAAAGAGGGTATTGAGTGGATTGCAACAGGTGAACATGTATTGTCTAAGTCTTTAGATATCCCAACTTTTAAAAGAAATACAAATGGTATCGTGACTAATCCAGAAGTGCTTTACACCCCATGGTATGGCCAACTAAATAGACAAGAAGATGTAGCTATTTTCTTCAGAGATCTATCTATTTCTGATCAGGTTGGATTTACTTATAGTGGAATGTCGCCCGAGATGGCAGTTGCCGACATGATGAAGGCACTTGAAGCTGCAAGAGAAGTAAGTGTGACAATGGATAGACCACTTGTTGTCTCAATTGTTTTAGATGGTGAAAATGCTTGGGAGCACTATCAAAACGATGGTATAGATTTTCTAAGTTTAATGTATGAAACTCTTTCTACTACAGACTGGTTAAAAACAACAACGCCAACTGAGTATATTGAAAAATATGGACCACAAATTGATAAATTAGATAAAGTCTTTCCCGCTTCTTGGTTTCAACCAAATTTTGCTACATGGATAGGAGAGACTGAAGAGACATACGCATGGGACTATCTGCAAAAAACAAGAGCTTTCTACGATAGATCAAATGCATCTGGTGAATATACAGCAGAACAGCTAGATAAAGCATTCGATTATATGCTGTTATCAGAAGGTTCCGATTGGTTCTGGTGGTATGGAAGTGACCAATCAAGTGGAAATGATGACTACTTTGGTTCGGCATTTAGAAACCTTTTAAAAAATGTATATACATCGCTAGGTGAAGATCCACCTGCTTATTTGGATATTCCTATTATCTCTCCTGCTGCTCAATTATTTGATAAGCAATCAGATTCAATTTTGAATTCAAATCAAGCTTTACTTATTAACGGGACAACGAATACAAATATATGGAGTGATGCTGGAGCAATAGAAACTTCAGATAAGATTTCAAAAATACAATATAGATTCTCTGATGAACATTTATATATTTCTATACAAAAATCTTCTTCGGCTATGCAGGAAGCTAACCCTTGGCAAAACACTGATTTAGATATCTATTTAGAAAGTCCATCTAGAACAAAGATTAGAAGATCTTCGGTTCCATTTAAAGATGGGGAATTTTCAAATCAAGAATTTTTAGGCATTGAAACCACTCAGGCAATATTTCATAGTGGTGAAAAACTTAAAAATGGTTCATACTTTACATGTACAAAAAGAGATTTACCTAACGAGGGAAGCGTAAAAGAGGAAACATTTTCTACAAACTGTTTAACTATGGAAACCACAGAGGTATCTGCATTCGGAAATGAACTTTATCTAAAAATTCCACTTGGTGAATTAGGTTCACTGAGTTTCGGAGATAAGATTAAACTTCGACTCTATTCAGATTTTTTTGATACTTATGTTCAGCCTTCTAGGCCTCTAGCGTTATTTGTTCCTGAAGTTTCAAATGTTGAACTATTTCTAGATATAAAAGATCCAATTAAAGACGATTTTGGAGAAGGTTCATACACTTATCCAACTGATGGAGTATTCATACCTGGGAGCTATGATTTTGAAGGATTCTCAGCAGGTATTGCAGATGGAAGCCTTGTAATGAATTTTGATGTTTTAAGTGCTGTAAAAAATCCGTGGGGATCTCCACGGAGCTTATCTGTTCAAACTATTGATGTGTATATTGATAAAGATTTTGGTTCTAACACTGGAGTAAAACAGCTTGGGAATTATAGATTTGGAAAAATGCCAGATGGGTCTGGTTGGGAATATCATATTGTGATAGAAGGATGGGAACCACAGATTTGGAAGTCTCTTCCAGGTGGAGAGTCGGAATTAGTAACTAATCAATTTGATATTGTCGTTGTTCCAGACAAAGGTGTAATTGTTGTAAAACTTGATATTGAAAGCCAGCTTGGTGGTGGAAACCCAGAAGAATGGCATTATGGAGTAGTAATGATGTCTCAAGATGGCTACGGACCTAATGGCTCAAGAATTAGAGAAATTAATCCGTCAGCAGAACAGTACAGAGGTGGTGGAGCACCAAATGTAGTTAACCATCCAAATATTTTTGATGTTATTTTTCCTGATGAAGGAGTTCAGGAAGAATTTTTAAGCTCATATGGTAATTACGAAGGATCAGTAGACGACATTCCAACTAACTTACTTGCAAGCATTCCATTGGTGAGTAAAAATTCATGATAAATTTAGCAAAATGAATATTAATTGGCCTCTACTTGCAGTTATAACTTGGTTCTTGGCATTTGGAACAGGAGTTTGGGCAGACATGCCAAATCCATTTAACCTGACAAATATTTTAGGTTTCTTAGCTTTTGTAGCCTTTCTTGTTTACTACAGAGTTACATATAAAAATAAACTAGATAATTAGTCTTCTTGGTTTTGTAACTTTTGTTTTTTTATATTGCTATTAACTCTCTCTTGAATTTTTTTATAGGATTTATCAAATTCTTTTAACTGTTCGGTATCCATTCTTGTTCTACTTATTTCAATTACTTGTTTTTTTTCATTATCACTGTATCTTGACCATTTTGAGATTTCTGGAGTTGTTCGACCACATCCTAAACATAAATCACTATCTGGATCAGTTACACAAATATTTATACATGGTGATGGAATTGTCATATTGAGATTTTAATACTTTTGTAATACTTTAATTAATTCAGTTGTAGCTATCTCTAGTGATTTCTTTGGATTATTAAGACCCTTGGTCCCACACTCAAAGTGGTTTACAAAAATATTTCTATTTTCTGCTGTATATTGTCCACCTAAAAAAAAGTTATGTCCATCAAATTTTTTCAACAATTCACCAATTATTTTTCCCCTGAGAGAAGATTCATCAAATTTTCCTTCACAAAATATACCTATGTCATAATTTTTTAATTCATTTATTAAATTGGTTTCCTCTAGAAAGTATTGTGCACCACTTTTTATTTCACAGCCAAGTATCTGACTCAATGTAAATGTTAAACCACCTGCTGCTCCTGAGAACATTTCATTTGGATTTAAACCCAAAACAAGCTCTTTATCAATAAGTGTTATCAATCTTTCAACTTCTAATTTATGATTTACTATATCTTCTTCAGACATACCTTTTTGAGGTCCAAAAACATCAAAAGCTGAGTTTTCACCAAGTAAAGGAATACTTGTATCACTCAAAACTATAAGCTCAACACCAGGATTAAAGTTTGTTGTTTTGATGCTGTCTATAAAAGAAAAATTTTCAGGAATAGGATTATTAACTACTTCACCATTTGAAACAAACTCCATACCTAACTTGCTCAATAGTCCAATTCCAAAATCTACAGTCTTTGAGCCACCAGTTCCAAGAGTTTCTGTTTTTCCAATAATTTCGGATAAGCATCCAGAGTTTATTGACATAGCCTTTTTATTAGTGTTAATGCTTATTATTTGAGCTGATTCAAAAAAAATTTTACCGTTTATGTCAACTGACTCAACTGTAGATAATGAATTATCGCAATTTAATGTTTTAAAACTTTCATGAATTTTAAAATCATAACTTTTGAAAATTTCTGTACTTTCTTGTCCACCATCAGTAATGCTGAAGTAGTCTGCATATACTTTTGATTCCACAAACTTACTTTTAACAATGTCAAGCACTTCAATGGCGCTTAAAGTGCCAGAAAATTTATCACTAAAGACAGCAATATTCATGTATGTATTTTATTTAATTCTTAGTAAGATGCCAGCATATTTAAACTAGGAACGTATGAAAATAGGATTTTTAACAGATGTTGATGGATACAGGGCTCCAATACACCCTGAATCTATTGAGAAATATTCATTAGATGT
>TARA_B100001057_G_scaffold377655_1_pt1 | contig 18793 bp, 37 predicted proteins | sample TARA_B100001057 | Tara Oceans TARA_B100001057 (sample SAMEA2621839) | marine metagenome | biome: marine biome (ENVO:00000447); feature: surface water layer (ENVO:00002042); material: "saline water (ENVO:00002010), including plankton (ENVO:xxxxxxxx)" | depth 5 m
TATGTTTGTCTCTTTTTGAGACATGAACTTCCGGATGTAATTCATTATCTACTGCAGCGATAATAACGACCTGAGAAACAGGTATTTTAGTTCGTTCTTCAAACATCACTGCATACCCCGAGGCCTGTCTCAGATACTTGTCTAATTTCTCTCCACCAAACGCACTGAGAGGTCTCTTAGACGTTTTAAAATCTATGATGGACAGTTTACCATCGAATTCCGCAATACAGTCACATCGTCCTGCTATTCCCAGATGATCGGAATACATCGCATACTCTTGAGCGTAGACATTTCCAATTCTTTCGTCAAGGACTGGTTTCATAATATGAAACATTTCTAAGTCACTTGGCATCGCTTCTTTTTTTGTAGGAAGATTGTTAATATAGTCTTCGCACATTAAGTGGACGTTGGTTCCTCTACGAGATGCTTTGAGAGAGACTTTATTTGCCTCTGCTTCTCCGACTCGTTTTCTCCACGCCATGATGGCGGCCTTACTAAAGTAAGAAATTACTGTAGTGATGGATGGATATCTCCCACCACTATCAGTAACATACCATCTTTTTCCATCTTCATTCACAGTTTTAAGTTCAAAGTCATCAGACTCAAACTCCACATGATTAAACATAATTTATCTAACAACAATCACAATTACAACATTCGCAGCATTTGCAATTCATGTTATGTGCCTCCTTATTTTATTTCAGCCTTAACTATCTCAGACTTAATTTTCTTAATCATTTTTCCGATATGTTCGTAAAATTGATTATCCACACCTAACTGTCTATCCAGACTGGCAGTTATTGCCATACTAATAAACGTCAAATCATCTAGCATTTTTCTTTCTGATATATTAAATCCAGACTGATCAATTGCGTCTATGATATTCTCCATCAGACTATGAGATATATTTCTAGAATATTCCTCTGCTTTCATATAATTCTGAATACCTTCCAAATCTTTTGCGTTGATATGTTTCCTAACCGCGAATACATCTCTTGCATCTACTAAATCGCCCATCGGTAACTCCTTAGACTATTCCAGCCTGCAATTTATTGAGTATATAGGATTTAACAAAACAACTTCTCACAATATCGTGTTCTTCGAATTCTGTAAATCCTACATCCGTCATGTTCTTCATAATATTCATGAATTGTAGTATGCCATCCTTATCATTTGTTTTGGTGAAATCGCTTTGTCTGAAATCGCCACAAAATATAATTCTACAATTCTTTCCTAATCTCGTAATAATTGAATCCAACTCATGGAAATTCATATTCTGACACTCATCTACTAAAATGATGGTGTCGTTTAATGTGACTCCCCTGATGAATGAGGTAGTCATGAAATTAATCGCACCCTTCTTTTTCAGTAGTTGGTACGCATCCCCTCTGCAAAATAAATCAGAGAAGATTGATTTATATGGAGACTCATAGACTTCCATCTTTTGTTCTTCCGAGCCTGGCAAAAACCCGATATCTCTTGTAGGTACAATACTCCTTACTATGCTTAAATTTTTATATCTCGGGCCTAAGTCAAATAGTTCTCTTGATGCTAGATACAATGAAATGTAAGTCTTTCCTGTTCCAGCGACACCATGTAAAAACAGGTGTTTTCCGTCTTCAAAGTCTTCAAATACTCTGCTCTGATTCGCGGTCATTGGATGAATGTCAACTAAATTAAAGTGTGACTCGTTCAATGCGAACCTCGCAGTTTTCCTTCTATGTTTACCCATGAAATGGCTCCTTGTGTTAAGCACCATCCCATAATATTCCATAATGTAAAACTCAAATCGCAGCGCCTGGCACTTTTCTGGCTTTATCTAAAACTCCTTCTTTAAAGTCTTTTGGTATCTTCTTGACACCTAATGCAATCGGATCGCCGACATTCACTTGCAATATAGTTTGAGATACTGTATTTTCTCCGCACGTTTCACATGGTTCCTGTAGAGGTCTTTTTCTTTCGGATATTTTCAGCATTTTCTCAAATCTATAATTACATGAATTGCAAATATAAGTGTATGTTGGCATATTATTCCTTATGCAATATTATCATAATAATCCGTTATGTTGTGGTCTTTGACCAATGACATTAACGGTATTTTGGAAAAGATTGATCCTACCATAAGTTTAAATCTAATCCAATCAAAATTTATTAAAGACTTTGTAGTGTATACTATTTTTTTCTGTTTGTCTACCACTTTTATGTCTCCGATATGTCTATAGAAAAGCATAGGTAACGGAACGGCAGGAACTATATCAGCTCCTTGTACATGACGGTAGATAGTTGATTTTACATTCTTTGCATATTTCCTATTTCCAACTCTAGGTTGGCCATAAGTATACACTTGACAAAGATACTTCGATCTAGCAGCTGCGACAGTCGCAAGAGCCCCACCAAGACTGTGACCGCATATGTAGACCAGATCTCCGGACGCATGGATTGAGTCCAGATAGAGTTCCACATCATCCCAAATTTTATCTAGGGCTTCTGCGAAACCACTATGGACAATCCCCTGTCTTTCTTCGGATTTTTTTGGAATGATATTGATATCGGCTAAGATATCTTTGAGTTCTGTTGGTTCAGTTCCGCGAAAAGAAAGAACAATGCAAGTTCCAGTCTTTACTACGAGTGCTTCTGTACCATCGTTATCAAAAGTTTTAAAGTGTGATTTAGTGTAACCGGATAACGCATTCTCTAGAAAGTGCTTGTTATCAGTCTTGTACACTAGGGTTGAAAAGAGTGCTAGTTGTTTAGCGACAGATGTAGAATACTCACCTATCTTTTCGATAGTTTTATATTTTTCGAATTCTGTTTTTAGATCCAGTTCCATTATGAACCCCCATAATATTACTATTATTTATAGTATAATTATTTTTCGTTTGTTTCTTCGCACGATTTTTCGCCCTCTGCAGTTTCAGACTGGATACCTTCGATGTATAGACAACGCCGTTCAAATGATCTAATTCATGTTGAAAACATCTTGCATCGATTCCGGCCAAAAACTCAGTTACTTTGTTTTCATGTTCGTCATAATACTCTACTTCGACAGATTTTGGTCTAGATATTTCTAAGAATATATTGGGGTAACTCAAACAGCCTTCCGTGTCTAATTGAGTCTTTTTGGATTTGGATATTATTTTGGGATTAATTGCTGTAATGTATTCGCCAGAACTTTTCTGCATAACAAATATTCGAGCGTCTAGGTTGAGTTGGTTCGCGCTAAGACCTCGACCAGCGTGAAATAACATGATATCTATCATCTCCACGCTTAATTGTGGAGCATCGTATAATTTAAAATCGAATTTCTTCACTTTAGTCGTTAGAATATTGTGAGGAGCTTCTATCAATTTCAATCTTTTGTAGAAAAGTCTATCATTAAAATTTGACATGAAAAATATTTAGTATTTTATTTTTTAGAAAAACCCCGATTCAGTCTCCCAAATCGGGGCGGTTCTGAAGATAAAATGGAGTTTTAACCAGCAACACCGAAATCTGTGTTAGCTACTATTACTCTACAATAATCAAATACGCTGTATCCGTTAATGAAAACTAAGTCTCTTCCTGTCTTTTTTCTGTACTGAATACCGTATTTACTTAGACATTTACCGAGCATCTCTCTTTGTGGACTTATATTCGAAAATCCATATCTGGAGAGATCGCTGGTAGTCGAGGTTGTGCATCCTGTCAGGGTGATGAATGCAACTGCAGAGATTATTATTCTTCTGATCATTACATATTTCCTAGCGCGTGTAACGCGGCGATAGATGGGCCAAACCCAATCGCGATATACATAAAATATTCTAACTTTCTTCCGAAATTATCTGTGAAAATCCAACTGTTAGATTGTTGACTTACCAGATTTTCCTCAATATTTCTCATTCTTGTTTTATTTTTTGCCTCCTTTAAGACATAGGGTTGAGTTACTTTGTGTAACGTCACTTCGTTACTCTGAGTAACGAAATTATTTATAAATAAGGAGGTAAAAATAGTGTGAAATGTGAACATAATTTTGATGTTTATTCACCTTTCTAGTGTTGCGTGGAAACAACACCCCGATCCAAAATCACTCCAAAGGATCACCGACTATGGGATTGAGTAAATTGTCTTTCTTGTCATATACACTAAGACGGCCATGAACAAGACCATAAGTAAACTTATTTGTGATTATATGCATTCCAGTATAATCTTTAATCTTCTCCTTTCCATCTGACTCAATTTGTTTTATCAACTGAGTTAATGTATTCCAATTTTTTTCTGCGTACTCAAGACCCATTTGTTGCTCGCTCTGTTAAATATTTTTTATAGTCCACCCATCCCTTGTTGGTATTAAACCCCCAAGTGCGAGTTTTCTTAGTTCTCATAAAGAGACTCAGTGCGTAAGATCCTTCCGGAATTTCTATCCAGTGTAAAGATTCTGCTTTGGCAAATCTCCAATGACCTGTCCCTCTCCAGAATTTTCCTTCTGGTGTATGTTCCCAGTATCCGCCCCAGAGAATGAATGTGAAGTAATCCCAAGGATGATCGTGAAGAACCGGCTCATCAGATAACATAATCTTATGAAGATAAATGTTAAACTTCAAATCCCTGCTTTCTCCCAAGGTACTGGTTTTATCTTTTATCAATTGCCACCGGATCATATAGGGACGTACATTGTCCCTATCCATTATAATTCTTTTCCGTCCAAACATTATTTCATTAGTACCTTAATCTTGCTTCCAACTCCTGGCTGCCTCTTGGAGTTAGTAGTAGTATACATTCCGTCTACCTCTACAGTAACTCTATAGTAGTCCACTTTCTGAAATACTTCTTCAGTAAAAACAGTCTCGCAATGGTTCACAGTTTTGTATTCTGCGTTCCTTTCTCTGCGATTTTGTTCTACCCTATCTCCAACACGGGCACCTATAACGACTCCAGTGATCGTAGCAAGGACTTTACCTTTACCCTCACCAACTCTACTCCCCAAACCGCCACCTATTACAGCGCCAACTAGACCCCCCGTAGACCCGAATTCACGTTCTACAGATTGACCGATTCTTCCGCCACCAGAACGATATCTTTCAATAGGAACCAAAACATCCCTACATATTCTTTGTGGTCTTTTATTAACCACTTCGTAATATACGGGCTCAGAAGATATAACTTCTGCTTCGATTAACTCCGCACCATGAACCGCATTTGTTATGAAAACAGTTGCAAAGATTATGGTTGCATAGATTGCTACATAATAATTATGGGGTTTTCGCATCAAGGATCTCCTGATATTTCTTTTCCAAAAACTCTTTATTTGCCTCAATATAATCTTGAAGTCTTTCAAAACGCGGAAGTTGATAATGCATTCTTTCTTTGCAGTTCTCGTTGTACATAATCAGTACCCATTCATCGAAACCTGTCATATTTTCTCTCCTAGAAATCAGAGTGTGCTTCACAAAAACACTCCATTGCTAAAGGCACTTCCAATCGATATGCCTCCTTTTCCCAAGGTTGTTCCATGTACTCGACGTTATCCCAGTTTTTCGGAGACTTTTTCCACATCGTTCCAACGTGCCAAGGGCCATCATAAACATCTCGCAATTCCTTACGAGCGTACTGTTTAACATGAACCATTTCATGACAAAGTGCAGATATCAAATCAAAGATTTTCATACCTTTCTGGATACGAATCTCAAACTCATTTTTGTCGATATGATGACATTCTGCATGAGTTCCGTCTGCAAAATTTTTAAAGATGACTTCAATATCAAGAGTTCTGAATCTTGAAAGAAGTTTTTTTGCACACCATTCAACTGTAATCCTAGCGATCTCAGATTCACCTTTCAGGCCGCCTCTTACAGAATAAACATTGGACATATTTTTGGATCTCTCTATCAACTTACTGAGCTATTCTCTCATATATTGAGAGTCGAGTCAAGACTTTTTTTAGATTATTTTAATCTAAGTCCAACTCCAGTAATTCCTTTTTGGTAAGATCCCTAAATTTTCTTCGCGAAACACTCCAATTGGATGGTGGCTTTGAAAAATATTTAGGAGTTTTAGTTCCTACTGGGATATACCCCATTAGAGAACTGCCTGATGTGATGTAGATGTGGTTAGAAACTTTTCCGTCACTCTCATCCCATTCCGTTATTTCTTGTCGATATCTCATGTTCTACCAAGTAAAGTTTAAAATTAAAGTCAATACTATAACAGCAAGTATTGGCCACGTTTCTGAATCTCTCATGATCTCACCCCAAGTGGGCAATTCTTCTTCCTCTTCTGGAGTCGCAGACTCCATCATCGCCTGTGCTGCGTCATCCACAGCACTAGGCGGTTGATCAAAATCTCTATATTCTTCATAGAGATCTAGATCAGTGGGAAACTTCCTCATAAGATAAGGTACTTTCCACTCTTGATGGCGTACTTGACTCCGCCAAATTCGATGCACTTCCAACCTCTGGTTCCGGAAGAAGCTTCGCGATAGAGTTCGACAGTTTCAGTCAACTCCACACCCTCTTCCATAACCTTGGTTGCAAGAAGATTCCAAGATTCAGCCCACGCCTTGGTGACACTGATCAGTTCATTTAACTGAACCGACTTGAAAAACTTCATTTCGGGAAGTTCGAACTTAGTTCCAATCTCTCCTACTTGCATATTGGTGAGGTCAAAGAGATCACCATCGATCTCTTGGATTGAATAGTGACCAGTCTGACCAGTCACAAAGCTTGCGGTATAACCCATAAAAGTCTCCTTATATCTTGATGTGAATACCAATTTTAGAAAGCATCTTTTCCCAAAGAGTTCTGGGAGTGTGAAGCTTGATGAGTGCGTTGAGTTCGCGCCTCCAGTACATGATCCAGTCATCGACCTTTTCACTTTCTTCGCCGTACTTATCGCACAACATCAGATACTTAAGGCGCATCTCATAGGAACCATTGGAGGCACCTTCGAATCCACCGAATCGATTGACAATCCGAGAAGCCTCTTTACGAGTCATCTGATTTATCATCGATTGGGGAAGTTCTGGAATACCTTTCATTCGCATATTTTATCTCTCAAATCAACTAACTTGGGTATATTATGAATGATTTGAGAGATAATGTCAAGGACTTTTTGAAAATAATTTAAGTTTTTTTAGACCGATTTGGTCTAAGAGTGATAGTTGATATAACTATAATACCATCGCGCAGATGAATGGTGACACCATAAAAAGTGCAATTGGACTGAGAATCCGTAGCAGGGCAACATTAGACATTTTTTACTCCTAATATAATTGTTACAAAATTGTGACAACTATACTATATATAAAAAAATGTTACAGAATTATGACAGTCCCTACATTAACTCAAAGTGAGGGGCATCAATGAACGGTCTTCTACCCTGAGATCGTCTCGTATCGATGTAAGAGTTCATCGCATCTTCCATCGTTCCATCCCAGTCACCGATATCACTGATAGTCCATGCAGCACCCCAACGAATCGCAACACCAACTTTCTCCGCACCGATTTTCATTGCGTCTGCGATTTCATCATAGACATTGAGTTCCCAACTTCCGCGACTACCGATATAAGCCATGAGATCGACTGCGCGACCTTCTAGGTGTTTTGACTTCATTGTTTGTGATGCACCAGCAGCAACCAGTTCTTCTTGTTTCTGAATAGAACGGACACCTTCGATGACTCCAAAATCAATCTTGGTTTCTTTGATTGCATATTTTACTACTTGGACTAAATCCGGATCAACTCCGTCTAGTCTCTTCAATGATCTTGATGATAAATTAAATCCCATATTATAATCCTCCGATTAAAAAACTATTTATGCTGATATCTCAATTGAAAAATCAATACTAAATGAAGCCTCATTTCCAGTTGGATCTTTTATTGTAAACTTATGTGTGTTTGATGCATCGCCCATTCCGTTTTTATCTAACCTAAGCTGCACAAATCCCAACGTGCCTGGGCCTTGGTAAGCGTAGGTATAATAATTATCGAAGTTAGATAGAACTCCGCCTTCAGTCAAAGAAGATCCCGTACCTTGGTTATCGCTGCACTTAAATTGATAACCAGAAAAACTAGATGCTGCGGATGTTGTCCACTTAAATTCTCGAAGAATCGATTCTTGAATAAACATTGTTGGATCAGGTTCGCTGTATCCAATAGACGAAGAGTGCATCGGAGTTGTATTTAATGAATGACCAGATATTGCGGTTACTTCCTGAGATCGAATTTCTATAAATCCATTCTCCAAAAAATTCACAATAATTCGCATAAAAGGTTGACCCGATCCAGTTGAGGTTACTTCTACCTCAGTCAATGCAGTTCCAATTGAAGTAGTCGGGGCAACAGGAGTAGTCGGGGTAGCAGGAGTTAATGGCCACACTTCGGTATTGTTTCCATTTGCGTCTGTATAGAATACTTTATTTACCACTTGGTTATTGTAGTAAACATTAGTAGGTACTCCGTTATTATAATGAAATTTAGTCATTATGTTGTCGAAATATACAGATTGCCATTACTGAATGATACTTTGACTCCACCCAATGCTTGGGAAGTGGCTGCAGGGATCGAAGAAATATACCCAGCACCATTTGTTAGTTGATTGTTATTTGTAGGAACTGATGGGATACTTGATGCAGTAATAAATCCAGAATTATTAGTCAAATGACTAGTGTGCGTGGGAACTGATGGGATACTTGATGAAGTAATATATCCAGCACCATTTGTCAGTTGATTGTTATTTGTAGGGATAGTAGGTTTTCCGGTAAGATCTGCATACGCACCAGAGAAACCGCCACCAGTAGAAGAAACCCAAGGAACATTTACATATGCGTTTGTACCAGACATCTGGACTGCGTAATTTTTTCCGTTTGTTGTATAGTTGGTAGTAATACCCCCCTTTGTACTACTAGATGCAGTTGGCAAACTATATGCGGATGGAATAGATGGTTTATTAGATAAGTCATTATAGTTGCCAGAAAAAATATCTGAAGTATTTGCTTTGTTTGCAAGGGCATTTGTTATTGTTGTGCTAAAGTTAGAATCATCTCCCAGTGCCGCTGCCAGTTCATTCAATGTGTTTAGTGCGGAAGGGGCAGAGTCTACTAAATTAGAAACTGCAGTATTGACATATGTTTCTGTGGCATAACCAGTTAGGTCTGTTCCAGCGGGAACATCGGTCAAGTCATTATAAGATCCAGAGAAAAGACTTGGTTTACTGGACAAGTCACTATAGTTACCGGAGAATAAACTTGGTTTATTGGACAAGTCATTATAAGATCCAGAGAACAAACTTGGTTTATTGGACAAGTCATTATAAGATCCAGAGAACAGACTTGGTTTATTAATTAGATCATTGTAACTTCCAGAGCTTGCGACTGCGTGGAGATTATCTATTCTAGTATCCAATGCGGTGTCTGCAGATGCTCTTGTAGATGCCTCGGAATCTATATTAGTTTGTAAGGTAGTATCTGCAGATGCTCTGTCAGAAGTTTCTTGTACCAACGCGGCATCAAGTTTATTATCCGCATCTTTGAGACTCGTTGCTGCGGTCAAATGAGTACTAGAATTATTTGCGAAATATTGGCCAGATACACTTAGTCCTGCTCCGGATTGAGTTGTATCTAATTCTATCTGTAACCCACTATCCGCATTTTGCCTTGTTACCGCTTCGTTTGCGATTGCATCTTCGTTTACTTTCGCCTGTGCATCTAATTTCTCATCCGCATCTTTCATCGTCGTTGCAGTATCTATGTAATTAGTATCTGAGAAAGAAATGAAAGCCCCGTCACTATCTAAACCAACGGATGCTTGCGTCCTATCTAAATCTTGCGCTATTGAAAATAATGCTGAATCTAAAAGAGAATCGGCATTCTTTAGTGATGATGCGGCTCGAAGATAGGTTGTATTAGAATCTTCTTCGTATAATCCGGTTCCGGTTAAACCAGCCCCCGCCTGAGTAGTATCCAATTCAGTCTGAAGTGCTGCATTCGCACTCAATACCGTTGTATGGAAATCCGCATCATCATTAATTGCTGCTGCGAGTTCATTGAGTGTATCTAGTGTAGACGGAGCAGAATCTATCAGACTAGCGATTGCTCTATCAGTATATTGCGTTGTTGCAACTTTAGTCGAGTTATCACCTTCATCTGGAGTTAAAGTATCTAGTGACGTTGTTCCTATATGAGAAGAGACTCTGGAATTGGTGTAGTATAAATTTGATGGATGTTCATCGACGTATTGAGTATCTATTCTTCCAAAATTATATCTTGGAGAATCTACTCCTTGGATTAACATGCGATTACCAGTGTATTGGATTAAATCTCCGATATCTGGTTCGCGATCTATTGCTTCTACGTCTACTAATCTTTTTAGTGATAATGTCACGTTTGAATCCTCTCTAAAATTTACTGAGAGGGGAACTACTTGCGTGTCTACGCCATAGTTATCTTTCAGATATGTTCTAACACTTTCTGCTTCTTCTTGAGTAGATGTTACTCTGAGAAAGCTGTCTTCTCTCAAAACCCCTCTTGCCGTTGTTTGAAGATTTCGAAAATATGTGACCGGAGGCACAACAAGAAACGCGAAAAAATCTTCCGTGATTTCTGGTAAAGTAGTTACGGTGTTGTTATATGCTTCGGCCATAATAATTCCTAAAGAACTATTTATATGGTGTTTTGCTCATACACCGTATTATATTGTCGAGTAGTACGGATGAACGTGCAGCACTTGGACATATCCTTGAGTGTCTTTGCTCCGATATAACTACAGGTAGATCTCAGACCCCCCAGAATGTCATGTAAGGTAGGTTCTACATTTCCCCTATACTTTATCAATACTTCTCTTCCTTCTGCGCTACGATAGTCTTTGAGACCGCCGTTGTGAGTTTCATTTGCAGTCTTGGAGCTCATTCCGTAGAATGTGATATTACCATCAGTTATTTCTGCGTCATCTTCTAAACCTTGTTTATGACCAGATAACATTCCTCCGACCATAACAAAATCTGCACCAGCGCAAAATGCCTTTGCAATATCTGCTGGAGTGCGGCATCCACCATCTGCAATAATATGGCCACCCAAACCATGTGCGGCATCCGCACATTCTATTATTGCGGAGAGCTGGGGATACCCGACTCCAGTTTTAATTCTAGTTGTACATACAGATCCTGGCCCAATACCGACCTTGACGATATCCGCTCCTCTGAGAATCAGTTCTCCAGTTTGGTCTGCAGTTGCAACATTGCCTGCGATGATAACTAAGTGTGGAAACGTATTTCGAATATCTTCTACATAGTCACAGAAACTTTCCGTATATCCATTTGCTACATCAATACAGACATACTTTATTTTTGTTTCAGAATATACTCGTTCCAACTTCTCTTTATCTTCTAGAGTCATTCCAATGGTTACTGCGACACATTCCGTTAGGTGAGTTTCTTCATTAAAGAAATTTATTAATTCTTCTGCACTATAATTTTTCTTGAGACAAGTAAATATTCCAGAATGAGATAGAGTCGATGCCATCTTCATAGTTCCAACTCCATCCATATTCGCAGCCATTATCGGAACTCCCTTATACTGGAATTCTTGATTTGGTTCTCGACCTAGACAACAAGGAAAATCTTCTATCTTAAGAAACTCTGGATAGTTAGGAGCGTATTGTGAGGGAACCTCATAGTTCCTAAATGTGTGAAGTCTAAAAAGATCTACATCTTCTCTGGACTTAAGGGCAGACCTTTTAGGCCTAATCAAAACATCATCGAAGTCATACTTCAACGTCTCATCAATTATCATTAACATCCTCTCCGTAGGGAGTTAGTTTATAACACTGCAGGAATGTATCCCACAATCTTTCAAATCTCATTTCATACAACTCTCGGATTCCCAGCAACTTATTCGCGACGTAATCTTCTACTTGGGGAGACATAGGATACTTCGGATTTTCAAGAATATACTCCATGAGCAAATCAATATCTTCTGTAATAAACCAGCATTGTTGTATGTCTTGTTCTAAATTAAATCTATCTTTCTTCGGGGAGCTCGTCTTTTTTGTTCTTATCTCTCCATCTCTCAATATGTACGACATTATTTTTTTCTCTTCTTTCTCTCTTCTTCGCAACTAAGTCTAACGCCATTTTGATGAGAAGTAATTCTTCATCAGACATTTCAGGCCCTTCATACTTTCCATCATCATCGTCAGACATCGAATTTCCTATATATTAATAAGTGCGACAATGTGGGATCAAGAGCGTTGATGAGGGAGAGAGGAAAGTCTCTATCACCCACAGTTGTCGCGGTCTTTTGGCAACCAACCCTATACCCTTATTTTAGAACTGGAAGGTATAGTTCCGCAGCCACCTCGTTCATAATTAATAACAAAAAAGAAATTGAGGTTTTTTCATTTCTTAGAATACACTATACAGATTTAATCTGCAGTTGTCAAGTTTTTTTACCAGTGATTCAATGGTTCCCAGGCCTCGCATAATAAATTATAATGATTTTCGCTCTTTGAATGGATTATTTTAGATACTGCGTATAGCAACCAGACTCCAAACATTTCATTGAGTTCTTTCCCGATTTTCAAAAGAGTAGGACAATGCATTTCATATGCTTCGTATCCAGTCTTATATGTCTTATCATCTCTTTCTATAATCTTAAAGATAGTTTGAATTTGGTTGACTTGTCTAGTGATGTCAAATACATCTTCTATCTCGCCAGTTGAATTGAAGTCGCCAGTTGAATTCACCCACACAGGTTCATAACTTACTCTCACAATATATTTGTCAGCGACATTTCTAGGAATTCTTTCTATTTTAACTTTAGGATCGTCAAAGAAAACATTATCCGCACTCATAAGCGTTCGCATCGTCAAATGCGAAGAGTTGTTTCCGGTATCTTTCTTTTTAGAGCCTTGTTCGTTTTCCATAATAGATTCCCTATACTCTTAATTTATAATCAATAAGTATTTAGAATCTCTATTTGGGTGGGGTTTTGGTTGGTTCGTCGCACTGTCTACATATTGTACCATGTATTGGGCCGAGTTGTGAATAATGCGCGATAACGAAGAGATCTACATCTTTTAATTCCTCACACCTTTTACACTTTCGTAATATGATCACGGAATCTCCGATATTTGGTGCCGGTTGAGAGAATCGAACTCCCGACCTTCTCATTACAAGTGAGTTGCTCTACCTGCTGAGCTAAACCGGCAAAGAGGGTAGAGGCGGATGGGAATCCAACCCATCGGAAAACTTGTCGTATCCTATCCTCAGTGCGTAGTACAGGAACCGTGTTGCCCACACGATTAATGCCATCTCTGAAGTACTAGGGGGCAATTGACTCAGGCTCTCTATAGAGCATTTCCTCAAATCGCAGACGCCTCATTATTCTATATTTTTTTCCAATCCTTTATTGTAGAAACTCGTATATCTTGATACTGTTTAGTTTCTGTATTTTGTACCACAATAACATCACTAGTAGAATTCTGATGCATCGGTTTACCTTTCATGGTTCCGATCACAGACTCCGTTCTACCAGAGTTGACAGTTTTGTAAGTGATTTTTGCTGTGCCCAAACTAAGGGTCTTCAACAGGTTTTCAATTGTATCCATTACAAAAGTCTCTCTTTGGAGCGGGTACTGAGAATCGAACTCAGATGATCAGCTTGGAAGGCTGACGTAATAGCCTTTATACGATACCCGCAAAAGTGAGCAGTTTTATCCTAGATGACTTACTCAGGTCATCCTCAACACTCAGACGATTGTTACCTCTAGGGATCTCCTTAATAAAACGGAGAACGAAAAGTCTAGCCTAGTAGGTGGAGTCTGCAGAACTCCATGCAATCACTGGTTGAGTATTCGACTCTATCGCCGATTCTGTCATATTATTTATACTGACTTTCTTCCTTGTTTTCAAAAAATTGATAATATAAAACAACATCTCTGTCGTTTTGTTTTAACTCATATTTGAGAGTCAAATGTTTCTTCTTTGCATATCTCTGGAGTTCAAATACACGATGGGCTCGTTCTGGTTTGGAATCAAAAACTTCAAAACATTTCCAAATACTTTCCATTTTATTTTTTCTTCCAGTCAATCTCAGTTTCCATTGCGTACTTAATCGCTTCTCTCAATTCTGGAAATATTGTATTGATTGCTGCGATATAAACTTCTGCTGTTTGACGATCCAATTCATTCTTTGCATAGATTCTTTCGCGGATAGAATGTATGTATCGCAGAAAAGTTTCATACTTCTCGGCCTCTAATCTTTTTTCCTCTTCTGTCAGATCTTCGTCTGTCTTCGGTTTATCTCCGCCGGGGAAATCTATGATATTCCCCATGACTATTCTCCGTAATAAAGAGAATCCGCAAGTTCGATCAGAGTTTTGTTCTCTGAATAGGTAAGATTGCATATGCGGTAGAGCGTATTATCTTCCTTGTTCCAATCATAGACGGCAACCCAAGTTCCACTGGGCCCGCGAGATGATCCAGCAATAATCTCCGAACCATCTACGGTTTCGTATACCTTAAGTTTGGTGACTGTAAGGGGATTGACAAATTGTCCAGCGGAAATTGTTTCCATTACGAATACTCCCATCCTAACCCGTGATTAGAGTCTAAAGTGTAGTATTCCATCTCCGGAATCTCTTCTCTTAGTTCTTGTTTATTCCAAAAAGAAACTAAGTTCTTATTACAAGAATGTATATTTTCCTTGTAATAAAATTCACCACCAAATTCTTTGCCTTCTGACTTTAGAGTTTCTAATTCTTTGCGGAGATATTCTCTAGTAAACATTATGCTGCCTCTCGCATTTCTAAAACGATGTCGCGAACCCATTCGCGGTCTATAGTGTCGCCTTCGAACTCATGTTCTTGGTGGCGAATAAGTCGTTCCTCGTAACCAGCAACAACTTCTTCCCTAGTGAATTGCATTTCGGGATAAAGTTCAGACTCAGGACTGTAAAAATCGAGAACGTACTCAATAAATTCTTCCAGTTTCTGATCTTGTTCGCCAGAAATGGCAAAAAGTTCTAATTGAGTTCCTTTAGATGACTTAATCACTACACAATCTCCACGATTTCTTCTGCGTAAACAGGCATGATAGTCCCAACCGGACGAATCGTACCCATGATGCTGACTTCTTTTGTCAACTCAATCTCTAATTCGATCTTGCCTCCGTAAAAGATACGGCGTCCAATCACAGTTCCCTCTATCGGGAACTCTCCAATGTACAAGGCACAGGCAGTTTTTCCAACGGCCTCCTCTTTAGTTGTCATTTCAGTTGCGATAGACATTTTTTTCTCTCTTTCCTTACAATCTTACCAAGTGAAATACAATTATACGGTATATTGAGTTATATGTCAACTATATTTTATCAAATATAATAACTTTTTTTAGATTAATTCGATCTAAGACTCTTCTTCTTCATAACTATCGGGCCTATGATACTTAGTTTTGTCCCTGTGCGTCTTTGCGGTCGCACCAAATTGGTGAGCATACTTCGCAACATAGTTGTTTAGTGGATTTTTCGCAGGATCTTCGGAAGTTTTTCCGATAGTTATCCTGCTTCTTCTACGTTTTGCCATTTTCTTTCTTCTTTTTTCTGCGTTCCAGCTTATCTGCGGCGATATCAGAAGATAACATCTCTCTCAACTCTTCGACAGACCAACTTCCTGTATCAAATTTTCGTTCTTCTGCAAGAGATACGACATTTTTATCCGACATTCCTTTAATCCAGTCGTCAGTGGACTTGATTACCTCATACCTTGAAAGATTTTCATCTAAAAAGTCTTGATATATCATACGAATGCCGTGAACAGTAGTGTGACTGCAACTCCAGTGAAGAAACTTACCCACGAGAGTTCGTATTCATCCAGATTCAATTCCTCCATGAACCTATCGAAGACTCGTTTATGGAATTCAATAAGATCTTTTAGGGAATTTCCTATGCCAATCATTACATCGCGATACATTAAAAGCCTCCTTCTTCAGCTTGTCGTTTCAATTCCTCCAGTTCTTCTTCTGTAGGTTGTGGTTGTTGTTGTTGTGGTTGTGCCATCTTCCCATCTCCTAGTATAATTTGCCAAATGGGCCAAACAGAGTTCCCTTCTTTTGAGACATAAAAAATAAATCTCTTATAAATTCTTCTCTTTTGGTTTTGGATAAACTCGCTATAATATATGCAAAACACACAATCTGAGATATAATGACATTATCTTTTGATCTTCCCTTCGTCCACGATTCTTCAAGTTGATCTACAAATTTATTTAAATCGCCGACAACTTGAAATAGAGATTTATTTGATTTTATAGTCGATATTTTTCTTTCGAAATCTTTTCTATCAAATTTCATATAATGTTTATGTTCTGGCATTTGATGGTTATTTTTTTTCAATTCAATCTTTAACATATCTTTAGGAACCTTCCCTAGAAATGCAGCTCCTCCCTTGGCAACAAATTCATATGTAATGTTTGCCAACCCAGCCTGATTACTCTTCACTCCCATTTCAAATATTTTACTTTGATAAGTGACTTGTAGTTTACTGGAGACTGATGTGAAAGATTTTTTTCTTTCATCATAAGGAATATTCAATAGAAATTTTGAGTACAACACCGGACTATCTTTCGCCACGGTTTTTAAATTTACGAGATCGTAGTTTAATTTCCTTCCGTCATTCTTCTTTAAAGAAATTCCAATAATATGATTTTTCTCAAATGCAGAAACTAGTATTGCATTACATTCTAAAACACTTATTGCATCATCTAATTTTTTTTCATACTCTCTAAAGTTGGATGATCTTATCAACCATATATCAGCAGGATTCCAAGAGTCTTTTTTTGCTATCTGAAATTTACTGTTCACCAATCTGGTTATATAATCCATAAACCCACCGTCCCGATTGTAAACATCAAATTTACTATTGGGAAGTTTAGTTTCGTTGACGATCTCATAAAATTGCAATTCGAAGGATTTAAACCAGCTCTTTTCGTATGGAAGATTTGGATATATTTCCAGAAGAGTAGGAAGTAATTGTTCAAACTTCTTATAGTTCTTTGTCTTGCTGGATAATAATTCTTCGAATATTTTAAGACTAATTAATTCTTGTTGTTGAGTAGAGGGGGCAGTAGAATTGGGATTAGATCCGTTTCCAAATTTGAGTGCTATTCCTGCGTATGTTTTCCTATATGAGTTTATGTCTACTTCTCTAGTAAACTCTCTGAGAATATTTGTGTTTCCGAATTTAGCTCTATCCGTATCAATGGAGATGAATTCATCGCGAGATCTTCCAAAGTTTGCTTCCATTTCTTTGAACAGGGCCACCACGGATTCTTCTTTTGCTCTTGGCAATCCAAGGTTGACAATATCTTCTACCGATTTTGGTCTATAATTATAAGCCATTTTCAACTCCGACAACTTAGAAAACTATTTAGGGAAAACGCGCTGGTTTTCCCGCTAATTTTCCTGACCATGTGGAGTAGACCTTCTCGCATTCCGTTCAGTATCGGACTCAACCGATTCAACCAAGATATCATCGACCATCTCAATGACAGAATGCAGAACCTCAGTGGATGCAGAGAGTCTCGCAAGAAAATCTTTATTCTGAACACCTTCGTCCAGAAAACTCTGAGCGAAATCTAATTCCTCCAAAAGAGCCTTTCGCATTCCGCCCAGAGCGCTTCTGTAGTAATTAACGTCCTGTGACATACTCACCTCCCTCGCAAGTTGAAATTTCAGACATCTTCACCTGATACTCTGCGTGAATATCCAGAAGCTTCAGAACGTGTTCGTAAGCAATTTTCTGTCCGTTCAACTGAGAAATCTGAGGAATCCCTTCAAGAGAATCCTCTATTGCGCGAAGTCGCTTTTCGATGGTCAGAAGTTGTTCTAGAACTTCCGTCTTGATCATACCTAAACTATCCATGTAGTTCTCCTATTTAAAATCAAAAACTAGTTGAGATCGGACACACTGGTTCACCAGTCGAGACAAAGCTTCTTTGAAGTCTCTAGGAGAACCCTTCAACATATACGATCCACGATTTGCATCAAAGACAAACCAATGTTCCAGAAAGATTTCCAGTTCGGTCTTACTCTCCATGTTGTTCTCCAACTTTCAACATCGCGACAGCCTTCGTTGCGCGATCCAAAGTATCTATTCGCTCCTTTTCGAAAAGACGCTTGAGACCTTCGATGTACTCATAGTACGCACCGTTGAGAACGAATGTCCCATCGGCTTTGAATATGTGCCAATGGTCTAGATAAATTTCCAATTCAGTCATAATTTTTCCTTATGCGATTCCTGCAGACTTTAACAGAGCCTTTCGGAGTTTAGGTTCAAACCGATATTCGCGAACGCCGGATCCAATCTGCATATCAATATAGTATGCAGTGTGGAAGTAGTCAGTCATAGAGTCTGACTTGTCAAACCAAATCGAACCCTTCATGGCTGCTTCCAATTCAACTAAGAAACCCTTCCAAGATCCAGAAAGTTCTTCTGCTTCTTGATACCAATAAGGATTCACCTGATAGTACGGAAACCCAGAGTAAGGATTGTATGCCCTCTTCGGAAGAGTGAAGGGGCCTTCGTTGATCGTGACCTTCAGAGTTCCAGAACCCTGACCCGAAATCGAACCCTTCATCTTCCACTTCTTGAGAATTCTCTTGATCTCTGGAGCGAGGACTTGTTTGGTTTCTTTAGATACATACGCCATTTGAATGGTTCCTTGTTTTAATTGATGTGTATATTGTAATCGATTTTGAGGATGGAGTCAAATACTTTTTGAATACTTTTTAGACCGATTTGATCTAAGAAACTCAATAATGAGATCGATACT
>TARA_B100001057_G_scaffold116927_1_pt1 | contig 18787 bp, 20 predicted proteins | sample TARA_B100001057 | Tara Oceans TARA_B100001057 (sample SAMEA2621839) | marine metagenome | biome: marine biome (ENVO:00000447); feature: surface water layer (ENVO:00002042); material: "saline water (ENVO:00002010), including plankton (ENVO:xxxxxxxx)" | depth 5 m
CTCAGCTTAATACTCCCGGTAAGGATATAGAATCCTACTTGTCCTCTATTCATGCAATACCAATTCTTACGAAAGAACAAGAACAAGAGTTAGCACTAAAGCTGTATGAAGAAGATGATTTAGATGCAGCGAGACAGCTTGTAATTCATCATTTAAGATTTGTTGTGCACATCGCTAGATCGTATCAAGGATATGGATTGCCATTAGGGGATATTATTCAAGAGGGAAATGTTGGATTAATGAAGGCGGTAGATAAGTATGACCCACATAGAGGGGTTAAATTAGTTTCTTTTGCAGTACATTGGATTAAAGCAGAAATACATGAATATATATTAAAAAACTGGAGACTAGTAAAAATTGCAACTACAAAAGCTCAAAGAAAGTTATTTTTTAATCTTAGAAGTAAAAAGAAGAGCCTAGATTGGCTTACAAAAGAAGAAGCGGAAAAGATTGCTAATGATTTGAATGTTGAGGTTAAAGATGTTCTTCATATGGAAAATAGACTCTCGTCAAATGATTCTTCTTTTGACGCTCCTGCACCTACCGGTAGTGACGATGATGAGATTATGTCTCCATCTCAATATCTTGAAGATAAGACATATGACCCAGAGGTTATTGTTGCCAATGAGCAAGCAGATCAAGTAAATAAAAATGATTTAGTAGAGGCACTTAAAATACTTGATGATAGAAGTAAAGATATTCTTCAAAGGAGATATCTTGGTGATCAAAAAGCTACACTTCATGATTTGGCTGATGAGTATGAGGTTTCTGCTGAAAGAATCAGACAAATTGAGAGTTCTGCATTAAAAAAACTTAAATCTGTAATGGTAGATCACGCATAGAACATCAATCTTCAATGCATCAAAAATATCTCCCATCTTTCGCGAAAAGAAATGGGAGAATTACAAATAGTCAGAAAAAAAATCTTGAGCTTTTTAAAAGCTTTGAGATTAAAAACTTAGAAGACTTAAAATATAGCTTAAAAAGATATTCTAAATGCGCATTAGAGATTGGCTTTGGCAATGGTGAGAATCTGATCAATCAAGCAATCCTTAATCCAAACACTTTACATATTGGATCAGAGGTATATAAATCTGGAATTGGATCACTTATTGGAGCTATCAATCAAAAAAAACTTTCAAATATAAAAATTTACCAAAACGACGTTAGAGATCTATTTGACAGCGAACCTGAGGAAATTTTTGATTTGATAATTATTATTTGTCCAGACCCTTGGCCAAAAGAAAAACATCATAAAAGAAGACTTATAAGCAAAGAATTTCTGCAAATGATGTTCAACTTTATGAAAGAAAACTCATATTTACATATATCTACTGATTGGCAAAACTATGCTGAAAGCATTGAAGAAGATCTTCGAGTTTTTAAAAAATTTTCAAAAACAAAAGATAGCATAATTACAAGAAAAGAGTTAACTAAGTTTGAAAGAAGAGGCATCTCAGAAGAAAGAAAGATATCAGTCTTCGATTTTAAAAAGTCTATTTGAATTGTGACAAAAAGTTCTTTGAAGCAATTGCTCTATGACTAATCTCATTTTTAGTCTCAGAATCAATTTGAGCCATAGATAAATCAAAACCTCTTGGGTAAAAAATCTTATCATAACCAAATCCACCATCTCCTATGCTATTTATGGAAACTCTTCCATGAATTTTACCTTCAGAAATTATTGGCATAGGATCATCATTAGCTCTTAGTCCTACTAGAACACAGACATAATATGCATCAAGACTTTGTTTAGAGATATTTTCAATCTTTTTTATTACTTTATTTCTGTTATCTAAATCTGATGCAGCATCTCCAGCATATCTAGCTGAATATATACCTGGCTCATAATTTAATTCAGGAATCACAAGACCAGAATCATCTGCAATTGTGTATTTATCAGAATAAGCTGCCCCATGTTTTGCTTTAATCAAAGCATTCTCAAAAAAAGATTTCCCATCTTCTATAGCGTCATCTATTTGAAAATCACTCAAAGAAAATAAATTATAGTCTTTAAAAATTTTTTTAAACTCTTTAATTTTTCCTTTGTTAGAAGTTGCAAATAGAATATCTTTATTCTTTTTCAAGCAGATAAACTCCTTCAGTTGCAAAAAGATTTGGTATTAATGATGAAATTAAGCTTTTCTTACCACTTCCACTAAGAAAAACTTTATCTTGTATCTTGATACCCTCGTCAGAACATAATTTTTCAAAATCTTTGATGGTGCAAAGATGAATATTTTCAGTTTCAAACCAACTTAAGGGCAAGTCTGGAGTAACTGGCATTCTTCCTTTGAGTAAATCAAATCGGCATTTCCAATATCCAAGGTTTGGGAGAGTAACAACACATCTTTTTGAGAGTTTTAGCATTCTGTTTAATGCCAAGTTTGGATTTTTGAGGCATTGTATTGATCTTGCCATAATAGAAAAATCAAAATTTGAAGATGCAAATTCGTTGATACCCATATCGATATCTTGCTTAATTACTGGCACCTTTTTCTTAATACATTCATTAATTTTTTTATCATTAATTTCGACTCCATAACCCAAAATATTTTTGCTATCTATTAATTTTTTAAGCAATGAACCATCACCACAGCCAAAATCAATAACTTTGCTATTCTCAGGAACCCAATTTTCTATATATGATGAAAGTTCTTTTGCCATTATGAGCCTACGAATTCTTGAATTATTTCTTCATATTTTTCTGATGCAAACAAGAAACTATCGTGACCTTGTCTACCATCTAAGGTTATGTATGAAGATTTAATATTATTATTCATAGCTGCAAGCTGAATTTCTTTTCCCCTTTCAGGTGGGTAAAGCCAATCAGAATCGAATCCAACTATAAGAAGCTCGGATGAGACACTTGAAAGAGCTTCATCTAAATTCTTGAAGTTTTTTGATGCATCATAACCATCCATTGCTTTTGTCATTAATATGTACGAATTAGCATCAAAGTTTTCAGTAAACTTTTCTCCTTTATATTGGAGATAATTTTCTACTTCAAAATCTACTTTTCCATCTACCTTAGAATCACTATCTTGGAATTTTCTGCCAAATCTTAAGTCCATGTTTTCCTCTGAAAGATATGTTATGTGACCCAACATTCTTGCAGTTTTAAGACCATTTTTGGGCTTTACACCTAACTCGATATAATCTCCATTATTAAAATTAGGATCTTTTCTAATAGACTCTCTTCCGACCTCGTTCATTGCAATATTTTGAGTGCTTGATTTAGCAGCTGCTGCAAAAATACCCGCTTTAAGAATTTTTTCAGGATATGAAATAGACCATTCAAGTGCCTGCATTCCTCCCAAACTACCACCTACAACAAAAAGCCATTGAGGAATTCCCAATCTTTCAGTTAACATATTTTGCGATTTCACCCAGTCTTTGACACTTACAATGGGGAAGTCCTTGCCATAAATTTTACCAGTTTTAGGATTTATCGAGGAAGGCCCTGATGATCCAGAACAACCACCTAAATTGTTACAACATACAACAAAATACTTATTTGTATCTATAGCTTTATTTGAACCAACTATTTCGTCCCACCAACCAATTTCTCCCTTAGGATTTTTTCCAGCAACATGGTGATTACCTGAAAAAGCATGGCAAACTAGAACAGCATTAGATTTAGAGTCATTTAAATCTCCGTATGTTTCTATCATTAATTCAAAAGAACTTAGATTATCCCCAGACTCTAGTGAAATACCCTCTTCAAATTTAATTAGCTCACTTTCAGACTTCATACTATTGAGCTCAAGATATTCCTTAAAAAGTTTTCTGTTAAATTTATAAAAATGAGAATAAATAATGGAGAGAAATCTAAACCTCCAGCTGAGGGTATGATATTCCTCAACGGACTCATTAATTTATCTGAAACCTCTACAACTAACTCAAGAAAAGCATTGGATTTTTCAGGTGAAACCCAGCTTAAGATCACTCCACCAATTACTGCAAAGAATATAATTCTTAGAATAAGTAACAGAGTTTTTACAACAGATACTGCAGCCAAAGACAACGTTTCGTATTGATTGCCGAAATAAATCATCAAGGTAATAAACTCTATTAGTACAGATATAAAAAATATGTTGACAGTTCTATTTCTAATTATTGATATTTTTTCAATTGGCGAATATATTTTCATTAACATACTAACAATAGGATTAAAGTAATTTACTTTTAAAAGGCTGAACAAGAACAAGAATACAAAAGCGTAGTTTACTACGTCTAAAATTATTCCTACTATTTCAATACTATTTATATTCATTTGATATTTCTTTTGACCTCTTTATCGCAGATTTAATACCATAATCAAAAATATTAAGTAACTTCTTGCTCTTATAGAGATTTATTCCTGCTTCAGTGGTTCCTTTCTTAGATGCCACAATCTTAATTAACTCATCCATAGAACCACCATTTTTAATAGATAAAGCAACTCCGTTAAGAAGGCTAGCAATAATTTCTTTAGATTTTAAAGAATCTCCATTACTTAACTTGTTTAAATTTTTTTCATAGGTTTTAAGTAAATAGAAAAAGTATGCGGGCCCACTTCCAATAAAGCCGGTGAACTTGTCCATACTTGATTCTTTGTCAAGCTCTAAAACAATTCCAACTCTTTTAAATAGTTTAATAACTTTTTTAAGATTATTTGCTTTGAAGGTTGAGTTTAAGATAGCTGTAATTCCAGAATTATACTTTGAGGAAGTATTTGGCATAGCACGAAGAAATTCTATGTCGTTTCCTCTTTTTAAATATGACTTTGAGTTTATACCTGCAACCAAAGATACTATTTTTGGATTACTATATGATTTTATAATTGTTTCGTATGCCAACATTGCATCTTTTGGTTTAACTGCAAGAAAGAAAATATCAATACTTACTTTATTGTCATCTAAATTATTAATTTTTAATTTCTTTAATCTTCTCTTGTTGCCTTTATTTCTATCCACATAGAAAATATCTTTAGATTTAAATCCGTCTTCAATCAATCCTTCAATAATAGACTGCGCAATATTGCCACAACCATAAAATGCAACCCTCATAATCTTTTTCCAAAAATTGACTCACCAAGTCTGATAACATTTGATCCAACTGATACAGCATCTTCAAAGTCTGATGTGGTACCCATTGATATGTATTTAGCCTCAGGGAAGTGACCTTTTAATTTATTGCTAAGATTTATAACTTTATTCATAGTTTCCATCCTATCTAACCTATTATCAGTTAGCTTTGGGAGAGCCATTATGCCTTTTAAATCGATATTTTTCATTGATTTAATAAGTTTTGCTAGCTCTATCAAGTTATTTGGATTACAACCACTTTTGGAATCTTCTGATGAAATATTAACCTGGATAAAACCATTTATTAATTTACTTTGTTTTTCGCATTCATCATTAAGTTTAACTATAATTTTTTCTCGGTCTAATGCATGAACCCAATGAGCATGCTTTGCAATCAGCTTTACTTTGTTTGATTGTATAGGGCCAATGAAATGCCAAGAAATTTCTTCATCATTAACCATTTCAGCTTTAGTTTTTAATTCTTGCGCATAATTTTCACCAAAATCTTTCACACCTAAATTATTTGCAATTTTTATAAGGCTGAAATCCTTTTTTTTCGAAACAGCAATGATCTTAACTTCTTTAGAATCAACATTATCAGTTGAAGCAATCTCTTCAATCCTTTGTTTGATGTTTGTTAAATTAACTGCTATTTTTTCTTGCATACTGTTCTCAATCTCGGATCAAAACCTTTTTTAGTTATTTTTTCCTTCGAATTATTTGCTGCAGATCTATTTTCATAGGGGCCTGATATAACACTGTGCAAAAGCTTACCTGGTAATTGTGAGCTATAGATGTCATTAATTGAGATTTTTGCAATTTCAGCACCCAAAATATTCTGAGCTTCAACAGCAAACTTTTTGTTACCGTATGCTCCAATCTGAACAAAGTATTCACAATTTTCCTCTGTTAGTATACTGTTTGATTCAATTAAAACTGAATTCTCCATAAGGGAGGTTGGGAAATCAATTATTATATTATTTGATACTTTTCCTGATTGAAAAGATCTGACATCCGATTTAAAAAAGAATATTGAAGTTAATATAAGTCCAGCACTTATGGCTAACAAGGAAAGGATTGTTTCTGAGCTAATTATGTTTAAAGATTTTCTCTTTGATCTAAACACAGACTTTCTTTTATTTGCTTTCTTTGTAGAAGTTCTATTTGCAAAATCTTTCATCAAATTACATTTTTTTCATAGGTGTTATTCCTAGCAAACCTAGTCCATTAGCAATCGTCTGTTTTACTCCGTTCAAACAGAACATAATTATTTCAATATTTTCTTCAGATTCTGATAGAACATGATTGTCATTGTAAAAACTATGAAAAAGCTGAGATAGATCTCTCAAATAAAAAACTATTAAGTGAGGCTGAAGGGAGTTTGAAGACTTTAGTACTAAATTTGGAAATTTACTTATCTCATGAATCAGTTCATCACACTTTATATATGAACTATTTTTAATATCAGTTTTATTAGTAATTTGTTTATCAAAGGTTTTTTTATATTTGTCCTCAATCGAGAATATTCTCGCATGCGCATATTGAATGTAATAAAAGATATTTTCTTTGCTATCTGATTTGGCTAAATCAAGATCAAAATCTAAATGCTGATCAGCTTGCTTTGACAAGTAGTAAAATCTTGCAGCATCTGCACCGATGTCATCTATTAGATCTTTTAAGGAATAAAAATCTCCTGACCTTGTCGACATTTTAATTTTTTTACCTTTCTTAAAAAGATTTGCAAATTGAACAAGCTTTACAATCAATTTATCTTTTGTAGATCCTAGGGCTTCGACAGACGCCTCAATCCTTTTAATATATCCATGATGATCTGCTCCCCAAACATTTATTAACTTGTCAAAACCTCTATCAATTTTATTTTTGTGATAGGCTACATCTGAAGCAAAATATGTTGCGCGACCATCTTTCCTGACTAACACTCGATGCTTGTCATCATCACAAATCTCGGTATTAAGCCATATTGCACCATCTTTTTCATATCCCATTCCATCTTTACTCAATTGAGCAATCGAAGAAGAAATCTCAGAATTTTGTTCCTCAACACTTCCAAGGGATGATTCATAAAACCAATTATCAAATGAAACATTAAAATTTTTGAGGTCTTCCTTTATAAGATCAACAATGAACGCGAGTGAACGATCTTTAACTTTATTCCAGATCATTAAATCTTTCATTTTTAGATTGGCAATTATTTCATTAATTTCATCTTCAGCATCGCTAGACAAATTTTTTATTAGATTATTTGCATCATCAAATTTAATTTTTTCTCCAAACTTTTCCCCAATAGATTCTATATACTCACCTTTATACGCATTTTGTGGGAAAAATCCGTTAAGCTCTTTTTTAAGCATTCTAATAATTACACTAGCTGTGAGGATGTCTATTTGTCTGCCAGCATCATTGACATAATATTCTTTCTCAACTTTGTAACCAGTGCTTTTGAGAATTCTTGATAATGCATCTCCATAAGCAGCTCCTCTTCCGTGTCCAACATGAAGAGGCCCAGTAGGATTAGCTGAAACGAACTCTATTTGAACCTTTTTTCTTTCGCCTAAACTAGAAGATCCGTAAGTCACATTTTTTTCATATATCTTATTTAAGATAGATAAAAAATCTATCCTTTTTAAAGCAATATTAATGAATCCTGGGCCTGCTACTTCTACATTTTCAAAGATTTTAAGATCACTAATTCTTTTATGTAAATCTGTTGCCAAGTTTTTTGGATCACACTTAAGAATGCTTCCAGCGATCATGCAAACATTGGTTGTAATGTGTCCATTTTTTAAATTATCGGATATAGAAGTCTTAAACTTTTCACAAATTTCGCCAACAGAATCTTTGTCAATCCCTTCAATAGAGCTTATAAATAATTTTATTTCTTTATTAACTTTATTTATCAAGATTTAGCTCTCCCAACATAAGATATATCACGGGTATCAACCTTGATAATTTCATTTTCATTGACAAAAAGAGGAACCTGAATCGAAATACCAGTTTCTAGTAGCGCATTTTTAGTAGCACCAGAAACTGTATCACCTTTTACACCTGGCTCTGCTTGAATAATTTTTAATTCAACAATTGTTGGTGGACTTACCATAATCGGTTCATCATTCCAAAACACAATCTCACAAATTTCTTGGCCTGTAATCCATTTTTTTGTATCAGACATTTTTTCGGCATTAATTTCAATTTGTTCATAGTTAGTGGTATCCATAAAATGCCATTTCTCTCCATCTTCATATAAAAATTCCATTTCTCTATGGTTCACATCAGCTGCCTCAACCGTTTCACCAGTCTTAAAAGTCTTATCATTCGTATTACCAGTAATTAAATTTTTATATTTAACTCGCATTACGGCCTGACCCTTTCCAGGCTTATGAAACTCATGTTCAACTATTGAACACGGTGCATTATCAATTATTAACTTTGTGCCATTTTTGAACTGATTAGTAGAAATTTTCATATTAGATTTATTTTATGTTATTTTAATATCGAGGTAGCACAAATGAAAATTTTTTTAAGTATGATTTCTATAGCATTTATTGTAGCTTCTTGTGATACGAGTAGCGAACTAAATAGTCAAAATCAAAAGCTTGAGGACTTTCTGACTGAAGTAGAAGAAGAAAACAAAAAAGATGGTCCTATTATTTCCTCAGCTTCTTGGATAAGTTCAAACTTCATAACATTTGATTCACAAAAAGTTATTGCTGACTATGGAACTCGTTACACTCTAAATTCCTTAGAAAAAGCAAGAAAAGCATCAAGCTTTGATAATATAAAAACTTCTCCTGAAAATAATAGAATGTTGAAGATCCTCAAAAGCTCATTTGTAATGCCTCCACCATTAGATGAATCTCTAGCTAGCGAGTTATCAAAAATAACTACGAGCCTCGAGGCTATGTATGGCTCAGGTGAGTACTGTTATGAAGATGGACATTGCTTTGATTTAGAAGCATTTGAAGCAATTATTGATAAGTCGAGAAACCCTAAACAATTGTTAAGTGCATGGAGAGGGTGGCATGAGATTGGAAAACCAATGAAACCTATGTATTTACGTATGGTTGAAATTGGAAATAAAGGATCCAAGGATCTTGGATATGAAGGCCTAAGCGATCTTTGGTTTAGTAAATATGATATGTCAGCAGATGAGTTTTTAAATGAAACAGATAGAGTCTGGGATGAGGTAAAGCCATTGTATGATGCATTACATTGTCATGTTAGAGCAAAATTAAATGATCATTATGGTGATGAGGTAATTCCAATATCAGGACCATTGCCCGTTCATATGCTTGGAAATATGTGGGGTCAATCATGGTCTAATATATATGATTTAGTTTATACAGAAGAGGCTAATAGCAATTCAATTGATGTAACAAAAATTATTGAAGATAAAAATTTATCTGAGATTGAGATGGTCGAATATGCAGAAGATTTTTTCTTATCAATAGGATTTGAACCTTTACCTGAAACATTTTGGGAGCGATCTTTATTTGTAAAACCTTCAGATCGATCAGTAGTTTGTCATGCATCGGCATGGAACCTAGATTCTGTAGAAAATGACTTAAGAATAAAAATGTGTATTGAAAAAAATGAAGAAGACTTTATAACAATACATCATGAGCTAGGACATATATTTTACTATCAAGCATACAACCACTTACCTACCTTATTTCAAGGAGGAGCCAATGACGGTTTCCATGAAGCGTTTGGAGATCTGCTAACGTTATCAATCACACCAGACTATCTTAACCAAATTGGATTTATAACTAAAGACGAAGCAAAGTTAGCTAAAGAAGATCCGATTGGCCTTTTAATGAAGCAAGCTTTAGAAGGAGTTGTTGTAGTGCCATGGGCTTTAATGCTAGATAAATGGCGGTCAGCAGTGTTTAATGGAGAAATTGAAGCAAATAATTTAAATTCTTCATGGTGGCAATTAAGAGAGCAATATCAAGGAATAAGTACTTACGAAAATAGAAATGAGGAATACTTTGATCCAGGAGCAAAATATCACATCCCTGGAAACACTCCATATACAAGATACTATTTAGCAAGAATTATGCAATATCAATTTCATGAAGCGCTTTGTAATTCGATAGGTTTTGAAGGATACCTTCATGATTGTTCAATATATGGAAGCATGGAAGCAGGAGAAAAAATTATTTCAACCATGGCTATGGGAGAAAGTCTCCCTTGGCAAGAAGCATTTGAAAATTTAACTGGTTCAAGAAAATTAAGTGGAAAGTCTATTTTAAATTATTATGCTCCATTAAAAGATTGGCTTGATGAACAGAACAAAGACAGATTATGTGGGTGGGACAAATCATGAAATGGTATTCATATGTTTTTTTATCTTTAGCTGCTTTTCTTTTGACTATGGGCATAGCCTATGCGGTTGGAAGTAGGCTAGTATTTATTGCAGTTTTGTTAGCTTTTCTGATAAGTTGGATTGCATATATTCCAGCCTATTTATTTCAAACTGAAAAATTTTATGATCTAACAGGAAGTATTAAATATCTTTTATTAACATGGTTTATTTATACACTGTCATATGAATTTTATGGTTTCAATATAGGTAATTTGATATTGGCTACTTTAATATCAATGTGGACTTTAAGGTTAGGAAGTTTTTTATTTATGAGAATTCATAAAGATGGTGAAGATAAAAGATTTAGGACTATCAAGACTTCAGCATCTCAGTTTTTCCTTACCTGGACGCTCTCAGGTATGTGGGTATCTTTATGCTCTATTTGTGCGTTAACAGCAATAGCCAACCCTTTTGGAGTAACCCTAAATTTAATAACTTATATTGGTATTGGGTTATTTTTTCTTGGATTTGCCATTGAAGTAATTGCAGATCAACAAAAAACAGCTTTTAGAGCAATTTCAGAAAATAAGAATAGATTTATAACATCAGGATTGTGGGCTAAATCAAGACATCCAAATTACCTTGGTGAGATAATTTTATGGTTTGCAATTGCAGTTATATCTTTTTCCTCACTCAGTGGAACACAATATATTGCTCTTATATCTCCAATTTTTACTTATTTATTACTTGTCTATGTAAGTGGTGTAAGGATGCTAGAGGATAGAGCTAACACAAAATGGGGCAATGAGCCTGAATATCAAGAATACAAGAGTAAAACTCCTGTTTTATTTGTTAAAATCTTTTAATTTTTCTAAAATCTAATGTCATAAAAATACATAAAATTGTTTTATTTATGCTTAATAGACTGGTAACATTAAAAAACTTTAGGGAGTACATAATGCATAAATATGTAAATAAACTATTTTTATCTTTTGTTTTAAGTTTTAGCTTTTTTGTTTTTGCTAATAATGAAGTAAGCATCGAAACAAATATGGAAAATGTTCTTGAAGTTGGAAGAGAAAATCAAGAGCTTTCAGCATCATCACAAGACAAAATTGACGCTACTGAAAAACAAACTGATAAAATAATTAACGAATATAAAGTTGTTTCTAAGCAAGTAGAGGGATTAAAGCTTTACAACGCACAAAAAAGAATTCAAATACAAGCTCAACTTGATTTAATGGATAAACTCGATGAACAACTTGTTCAGGTTGTTGTTATGCAAAGACAAATCCCACCTTTAGCTCAAAAAATGCTTGATACCCTTGAAACCTTTATACAACTTGATACACCTTTTAGAGTTGAAGAAAGAAGAAAAAGAGTTGATTTAGTGAGGGCATCTCTTTCAAAACCTAAAGTAACTGCATCAGAACAAGTAAGACAAGTCCTTGAGGCATACAACATTGAAGCTGAATATGGAAGAAAGATAGATACTTATGAAGATAAGCTTTCGGATGGAACTGTTGTAAATATACTTGTAATTGGAAGAATTGGAATGTTTTATCAGACTTTAGATGAAAGAGATAGCGGTAGATGGAATAACGAAATTGGTGACTGGGAAGATCTCCCAAGTAGCTATAGAAAGCCAATTAGAGATGGGATAAGAATGGCCAAGAAATTAATACCTACAGATATGCTATTAATGCCCGTTGTTAAGGGAGAAGCGTAATGAAAAATTTCTACTTATTAATATTTACTCTTTTATTGTCATTTAATTTTGTTGTTGCACAAGATTCAGATGAAGATGTTCCAGAGATTTCTACTGTAGAGGCATTATTGCTACTAGTAAAAGATGGAAAAACACAAGAACAATCTGTAAATGCAGATAGAGAGGCAGAATTCTTAGCTGACAAAAATAGACAAGCTTCTATTCTTGCTGCTGAGAAAAGAGAGCTTGCAAGACAAGAAAAGATTGCAGATCAACTTGAGGCAGAGTATAAAAAGAATGAGGGTATTCTTAGGGTCAAAGAAGAGGCATATCAAAAGGAATTAGGATCTTTGGTTGAATTGTTTGGCCATCTTCAAAGTTCGGCTGGTGAAGCAGCTGTTCAATTTTCTGGTTCTCTGTCTAGTGCGCAGTATGGACAAGAAAGAGTCTCCTTTTTAAATGAACTAACATCAAAAATGTCAGAAACTACCGAGTTACCAACTATTAGAGAAATTGAAGGCCTATGGTACGAACTTCAAAGAGAATTGGTGGCAAGTGGTCAGGTAGTATCATTTGATACAGAAGTTACTGAGGTTGGAGGCCAATCCACACCATGCAGTGTAACTAGAGTTGGTTTGTTTAACGCTGTTTGTGATGGAAAGTATCTTAAATATGTTGCATCCACTGGCGGTTATGCATTTTTACCAAGACAACCCGCTGGAAGATATACCAGCACAGCCAAAAAAGTTGGAAATGCTGGTATTGGTGATCAAGTTAAATTTGGAATAGATCCTACTGGACCTACTGGAGGAAGTCTGCTTGCAAACTTAATACAAACACCATCATTAGCTGAAAGAGCGGCTCAAGGAAGAGAAGTTGGCTACGCAATTATTTTTGTTGGTTTAATTGGTATTGGAATCGCTTTCTGGAAACTTTATAGTCTGTATATGCTTGGAACTGCTGTTAGAAAACAGGCTGGATCTAGCTCCCTTGATGTTAGAAACCCATTGGGCAGGGTTCTAAAAGTTGGTGAAGAAAACTTTAGTAAAGATATAGACACTCTTGAACTTAAACTAGCTGAGGCGATAATGGCAGAAAGACCTTCTATTGAGAAAGGAATAGGCGCAGTTAGAATAATATCAGTTGTAGCGCCTCTTGCAGGGTTGCTTGGAACAGTTACGGGTATGATTGTGACTTTCCAAATGATAACGTTGTATGGAACTGGAGATCCTAAGTTAATGGCTGGTGGTATATCTCAAGCTCTTGTTACAACTGTTCTAGGCTTATTAGTAGCAATACCTACAACTCTTCTTCATTCTTTCACTGCATCTTCTGCAAAAGGAATTATTAGTGTCTTAGAAGAACAAAGTACAGGTATTCTCGCTGAAAGGGCTGAAAAAAGTTAATAAATAATATGTTTTTTGCTATAACTGAAGCATTTTCGTCTATAAGAGACTTCATGGAAGCTGGGGGAAGTGTTTTGTGGCTCATAGCTATTCTAGTATTTTTCATGTGGGCTATGATCTTTGAAAGGATATGGTACTTTTCACATGGACATGAATTTTATGTCCAAGACCTAGCAAGCAAATGGAATAACAGAAATGATAAAACTTCATGGCATGCACTTCAAATTAGGGAGAAGATGCTATCAGAAGCCAAGGTTGAGATTAATAAAAATCTTACAATAATACAAACTTGTGTTGTATTAGCTCCATTATTTGGGTTACTGGGAACTGTTACTGGAATGATAGAAGTATTTCAGGTTATGGCTTTTAATGGCGGTGGAGATGCAAGAGCAATGGCAGGTGGTGTTTCAAAAGCAACTCTTCCAACAATGGCTGGAATGGTTGTTGCGCTTTCAGGTGTTTTTGCTAGCATATATTTAAACAGTGCTTCAGATAGACATAATAATGATCTTAATGAACTAATCAAAAGGGAATTATAGGGAGATTTAGATGAGAAGAAATGCAATCAACGCAGCAGTAAAGGATGATGAAAGTGAGATAAATTTGACACCAATGCTTGACGTTGTATTTATTATGTTAATCTTTTTCATTGTTACAGCTAATTTTATTAAAGAGCCTGGTTTAGAAATTAATAGACCTGACTCAGATACAGCTGAAACACAAGAAAATGCAGCAATTTTGATTGCTGTTGGCTCAAACGATGAAGTATGGATGGATGGAAGAAGAATTGATGTCAGACAAGTTAAAGCTAATGTCGTAAAGATGCTTGCTGATAATCCAAAAGGATCAGTTGTTATTCAAGCTGATGAACAAGCAGTTGCTGATACAATAATAAAAGTAATGGATGGTGCAAGAGAAGCTGGAGTAAATGCAATTTCGTTAGCATCAGAACCTAAATAATTTTATGGAACAAGTTCTCTCAATATTTAATTTAATAGTTAAATCTGTTCATGATTTATATGTCAAAGCATTCAACTATAATAAATATGCAGCTGGCGTTGGTTTTTCTGTACTAATTACATTTGCATTATTTTCAATAATGGTAATTTTAATTGCTTTGGGAGATAGTGGAATGAAAGACGATACCTCAGTAAAACTTGCAGATATTGTCATGCCAGAAAGAGAAATTGATACATTTACGAGTGAGGTTGAGAAGCCAGAGCAGCCTGAAGAGATGCCAGAAGATATCGCTCAACCTGAGCTTGATCTTGCACCTTTAACTGGAATAGATGTCTCAATGGCTAAGCCTAAACCTGCCTTTCAGGCAGGAGGTTCTTTTTTTAGAGATGGAGAATATATACCTTTATTTAAGGTGGTTCCAATTTATCCTAGAAGAGCTCTAGAAAGAGGAACTATGGGGTATGCTTTGGTAAAATTTACAATTACAGATACTGGAAGTGTTGAGAATGCTGAAGTAGTTGAAGGTTATTGCTCAAGGCAGAATCCAGATGATCCTGCTGCAGAGTTTAGACCATGTAGTATGTTTAATAGTGCTACAGAAAGGGCAGCATTAAAATTAAAATATAAGCCAAAAATTGTTGACGGAAAAGCAGTACCAGTAGAAGGAGTTCTACATAGCTTTAAATATGTATTAGATGAGGCCTCATAAAAATATATGAACAAGACTTTTTATCAATTTCTTTTTTTTAGTTTAGCATTCTTTATTGCATTTACCCCCGTAACAATTGAGGCTCAATCTGCAGACAACAAAAAACCAATTAAATATAAAAAAGCCAGAGCTCTTCAATCCTCGACAGCGAAAAAAATGGCTAAAGTTTATGAGGCATTAGAGATAGTTGATGAAAAGGGTGAACGTGCACCTGATAAGGAAACAGTTTTTTCTATATTAAATGATTTAAGAGATAACAAAGAAGATCTTAAAAGTTATGATCGTTCCGTAATGTGGAACGCATGGGCCTATGTATATTTTGATGACGGAAAGTATACACAAGCAATAGACTCATATAAAAAATTAATGAATGAACCTGAATCAACTATTCCGCTTAGAACTGGTGCTCTTTTGTCAATGGGACAACTTAGCATGGTGCTAGAAGACTATGATCAAGGTATTAAATATATTTTGCAATGGATGGATGAGGTTGAAAAAGTAACCGCTCAAGCCTGGTCGTTTTTAGGACAAGCTTATTATGCTAAAGAAGATTATAGAGAATCATTTTCTGCTATTGAAAAAGCTATAAAACTTGCAGAAGAGGAAGGCTACAAACCAAGAGAAAATTGGTATGTAATTATGGCGGCTAATATTAATGAGCTCAAAGCTGAAATCGGAGAGGAAAAAGCCTTACTCCAACAAATTGATATATATGAGATACTCGTAAATTTATATCCTAAGAAACAATATTTCATTCAATTAGGTGGTTCTTATGGACAGCTAGGAAGAGAAAGAGATTATATGATTACTCTTAAAGCAGCTTATCTTAAAGATTTTCTTAATAAAGAATCAGAATATCTGGCATTAGCCCAGTTACTTTTACTCAATAAAAATCCATATTGGGCAGCAGACGTTCTGGTATCTGGTCAGAAAAAGATGATTACTAAAGTAGATGAAGAGACCGAAGAAGAAACAATTGAACCTGTAGTAAAAGATACGGAAAAAAATCTAAAATTGTTAGCAGATTCTTGGAGAATGGCCCAAGAAATAGACAAAGCAATTCCAATTCTTGAGCGTTCAGCAGAAATGTCCAAAGATGGAACTTCATATGTCACTTTAGGTAACTTATATTTGTCTGAAGATAGAGTTGAGCAAGCTATAAAAGCAATTAATAAAGGTCTTGAGAAAGGAGATATTAAAAATCTGTCGCAAGTTTATCTTACTTTAGGACAAGCTCATTTTGAGTTGCAGAATTTTGAAGAGGCGAGAACTAATTTTAGAATTGCTGCTAGAGATAAAAAGAAAACAATCAAAACTCAAGCGAATACTTGGCTTAAGTATACTGAAAATGAGGAAATTAGAGTTAAAAATTTGGCTTTAAGAAGAGATTTTATTCAACAAAATTCGTCTTCATAGTTACCTTTCATATACCTCTACTTTAAAATCATAATCGTTATCTTTATCTTTTATAAAAGATTCAGTATTAATTAACTTCCAATTAGATAAATCTATCTCAGGATAATAAATATCGCCGTTAATATTACAATCTACCCTTGTTAAAACAAGTTTGTTGATATCATTCAAAGTTTCTCTAAACAAGTAACCACCACCAATAATTACAATTTCATTTTTTTGCATTAAAGAACATTCTTTGTATGCTTCTTTAACAGCCTCGTTTGTTGAAGAAAAGATTTTAACTCCTTCAATATCATTGATTGTTGTGGAGACAACATAATTTGTTCTATTTGGTAAGGGTCTTCCAATAGATTCAAAAGTCTTTCGGCCCATAATGATAATCTTATTGGACGTATATGCTTTGAAGTGAGCAAGATCAGATTTAAGATTCCATGGCAAATTATTGTCAACACCTATTACATTATTATTAGATAATGCGACTACATGAGATATCTTAATCATTTATATAGCCATTTTTGCTTTGATTGGTGGATGGTGCTCATAACCATCTAAAATAAAGTCATTTACACCATATTTTTTAAGATCATCTAATGATTTAATGTTTGGAATTTTTAAAGTTGGTAATGGCTTGGGTGATCTAGAAATCTGTTCCTTTACTTGCTCAATAGAATTTTTATATATGTGAGCGTCACCAAATGAATGTATAAATCTTCTAGGCTTAAGACCTAAAATTTTTGCAAAAATAGAAAGAAGAAGTGCATAACTTGCAATATTAAATGGAACACCTAGAAACATGTCCGCACTTCTTTGGTACATATGGCAACTAATTTCTTTTCCATTTATATGGAATTGAGACATAACATGACAAGGTGGCAATGCCATTTTATCAAGTTCACCAACATTCCATGCTGAAAGAATGTGTCTTCTGCTATTTGGATTCTCTTTAATATTTGTTAACAAGTCTTGTATTTGATCTATTCCAGTCCAATTTCGCCACTGAACTCCATAGACTGGGCCTAATATTTTTTTTGTTTGATTGTTGTCATAACCTAATGCTTTTCCCTGATTTTCAGCATTGTCAGTCCAAATGGTTGAAAATTTATTTAAGTCAGTTAGCTCTTCCCTATTTTTTTGAAAACGAATTTCTGCCAACCTTCTTTCGTCATCTGACCCCTCCAAAAACCAAAGCAATTCTGACACAACTCCTTTCCATGCAAGAGATTTTGTTGTAACTGCCGGAAAACCTTCTTCAAGATCAAATTCTAGTTGGTGGCCAAAAGAAGAGATAGTTCCTATATTTGTTCTATCATCTTTCTCGTGACCTTTTTCAAGTATTAACCTCAAAAGATCAATATATGCTTTCATTTTTTTTCCTCGAGTAAATTAAAATTATTACTCCTGCAATTATCATTGGGATACATAAAACTTGGCCCATGCTCATAGAGTCAAATGCCACATATCCAATGTGTGCATCAGGCTGTCTATAAAATTCAATTATAAATCTTATTGCACCATAAAATATAAGAAATGATGAACAAATTGAACCTTTCACGCTTGATAATTTGCTTACAATATAAAGCATCAAAAATAATATTATCCCTTCTCCAAATGATTCATATAATTGTGAGGGGTGTCGAGCAACACCAAAGGGATCAGTAGGAAAAATAAAACCCCAGGTTTGATTTGTTGCTCTTCCATAAAGTTCTCCATTTAAGAAGTTGCCAATGCGAACAAGACCAAGACCAATTGGCATCGCCATTGCGATTGCATCCATAAGCCAAAAAAAGTCAATTTCATTTCTTTTACAAAATACTATTAAACTTACAATAACTCCTATTAATCCTCCATGAAAACTTAGACCACCTTGCCAAATATAAAAGAGTGAAATAGGGTTATTAATTAATTGCTCAGTTCCATAAAAAATCATATAGCCTATTCTGCCACCACACATTGCTCCAAAAAAAAGACCATAAAGGAATACCATGTCATTCACTTTTTCTGAACTTAACCCAATACTATTTATTATTTTATTTTTCTTTAAGAATAAATATATCAATAACGCAGAAAGCAACCAGGTAACAGCGTAATACTGTATTTTAAGAAATCCAAATGATATTAAGCTTGGATTATTGAAAAATTCTGGCAGTTCAAAAATCATACTAAAATCATATATATTGAAACAATAAAAAACCA
>TARA_B100001057_G_scaffold138160_1_pt1 | contig 18753 bp, 15 predicted proteins | sample TARA_B100001057 | Tara Oceans TARA_B100001057 (sample SAMEA2621839) | marine metagenome | biome: marine biome (ENVO:00000447); feature: surface water layer (ENVO:00002042); material: "saline water (ENVO:00002010), including plankton (ENVO:xxxxxxxx)" | depth 5 m
GAAGACTACGATGAAGGCTGCTTAAGTGTTCCTGGTTTTTTTGAAACCATTTCTAGACCATCTGATATAAAACTTACCTATCAAGATTTGAGTGGCGAGAAAAAAGAAATTAAACCAGATGGGTTGTTAACAAAAGTTGTTCAGCACGAGCTTGACCATCTTAATGGTCGATTATTCGTCGATCATATTTCTGAACTGAAAAGAAGAAGAATCCGAAATAAAATTGTCAAACAGAAATAATGAATATTTTATTTGCTGCAACGCCAAAAATAGCTCTTAAAACCTTTGAAGCGATTTATGAATCCAATCATGATCTGGTCGGGGTGGTTTGCACAGAAGAAAAACGTTCAGGCAGAGGTTTAAAATTTATCAAAAGTCCAATCAGAATCTTTGCAGAAAATAAAGGAATAAAAATTTTTTCTTTTGATGAAATTAAAAGCAAAAAATTTAGACCCGCTTTAGAAGAATTAAATATTGATTGCTTAATAGTTTTTGCTTTTGGTCACATCATAAGTGAAGAGCTTTTAAGTGTGCCGAAACACGGAAGCTTTAACATTCATACATCTTTACTTCCAAAATATAGAGGTGCAGCTCCAATACAAAGAAGCATTATTAATTGCGATGAAGAAACAGGAATTACATTTATGAAGATGGATGCTGGTTTGGATACAGGGCCTATCCTAAAAGAAATAAAAATTCCTATTAAAGAAGGCACAAATAGCGAAGATTTAGAAGAAATTATGAGTGATATTTCATCTAGAAATATTGTACAAGTAATTGATTCTATTGAGGAAAATAATTTTTCATTAAAAGAGCAAGATGAAAGTGAATCTAGTTATGCTAATAAAATTACCAAAGATGAAGCTAGAATTAATTGGGCTAAATCAGCTGAAGAGATAGTCGGAAAAATTAATGGTCTTTGTCCTAATCCGTGTGCATTTTCCGAATATAAAAACGAAAGAATTATTTTCTACCGCGCAAGAGTAAATGCCCTCCCCGCTTTAACCCCTGGAGAAATTATTAGGGCTGATAAAAATGAATTACTAATCTCTGGATTAGATCGATGTGTCGAAATAAAAGAACTTGCTAGGCAAAATAAAAAACGAATGAAATATATAAGTTTTTATAATGGATCAAATAATTTTTTTAACTCTAATGAGAGTTTTAAATAGTGACAATCATGTTCACAATATTATTTTTCTGAGAGTATAATTTTTATTGGAGAAATAATTGAACATCTTAATTTTAGGTGCCGGCCAGGTTGGATCAGAATTAACTGAGATTCTTTCCGAAGACGGTCATAGCATAACCCTCGTAGATCTAAATGAGGAAAAACTTGAAAAAGAGTCTGAGCAACATGACATAAAAATTGTCTGTGGAAATTGCTGTTATCCACAAACTCTCGAAGACGCAAATATTCAAGATACAGAATTAGCTATCGCGATGACTGAGTGGGACGAAGTAAATTTAGTTGCCTGCCAAATGATTAAGCACCTCAATAAAAAAACTAGAACAATGGCCCGAATTAGAGCTAGGGAATATTTAACAGGTAAGGGTAGTCAAATTTTCGAAAATGGAGAATATTCTATAGACGTATTAATTTCTCCGGAGACTCTTATTACTGAATACATTTCTAAACTTGTGCAATTGCCAGGAGCTTTGCAAGTTCTAGACTTTGGAGATGGAAGAGCTTCAATGGTAAGTGTTAAAGCTGTAGAAGGAGCGCCCATTACAGGACATAAAATTTCCGAGCTAAGAGAGCATATCCCTAGTGCTGACACAAGAGTTGCGGCTATCTATCGAGAAGAAGAAATCATTATTCCGAGCGGAGAAGATTATATTAAAGATGGTGATGAGGTTTTCTTTATCTCTGCCAAGGGCAATATAAAAAAAGTTATGTCTGAAATTAGGCCAAGAGATTCTAAATACAAAAACATAATGATTGCAGGTGGTGGAAGGATCGGAAGAAGGCTTGCAAAAATTCTTGAAGATAAGTTTAGTGTTGTAAAAATTATAGAAAAAAGTAGAAAAAGAGGAGATTACTTATCTGAAAATTTAGATTCTGCTCTGGTCCTGAATGGCGATGCGACCGATGAAGATTTTTTGATTGAAGAAGGTATAGAATCAATTGATATGTTTTGCTCCGTCACCGATAGTGATGAGGCAAATGTAATGTCCTCATTGTTAGCAAAAAAACTAGGAGCAAAAAAAGTTTTGTCTTTAATGAATAAACAATCTTTTTTAGATTTAATTCATCAAGGTGAAGTAGATATTACTGTGATTCCAAATGAAATTACTATTGGAGTTGTATTGAAAAATATTACCAAGACAAAAATTGAAAGGGCGCATACCTTCAAAAAAGGGAAATCTGAAGCATTAGAGCTAATTGCTAGCCTAGAAACGACTCCTAAAATAATTGGACAAGGAATTGATGATATAAAACTGCCAAATGGATGTACTATTAGTGCCGTAATTCGTGGAAAAGAGGTCAAAATTGCCCATCATGATGTTAAAATTCATGAAGATGATCATATAATTATTTTCTTATCGAACAAAAAATTGTTTCCTGCTTTGGAAACAAGTTTAATGATTTGAAAGATTTTAGATGCTTTTATAGAAATTTAGATGAAATTTAGATTAATTTCAAGAGTTTTGGGCATAGGTTTAATTGCCTTTTCTTTTTTACAACTAACGCCAATTATCATTTCAATTGTTTATAACGAGAATAATATTGCTGCTTTTGCCTATTCTTTTCTTATAACGCTGGCATTTGGTTTGTTTTTATATTTGGTAAATTTTGAAAGGAAATATGAAGGTATCAGGGTAAAAGAAGGTTTCTTATTAACTGTACTTCTCTGGCTTTTCTTTACTATTTTTGCAACCTTACCTTTAATATTCGGAACTAAGGGTGAATTATCCATAGTGAGTGCTTACTTCGAAGCTACATCAGGACTTACGACCACAGGAGCAACTATATTTTCAGATCTTTCAGAAGAATATCGCTCAATTCTTTTTTATAGAGGTTTACTTCAATGGATAGGCGGGCTTGGAATTATCGTTTTAGCTATAGCGTTGATGCCGCTCCTTGGAATTGGAGGTATGCAGCTTTATAGGGGTGAAACGCAAGGACCAATAAATCAAAGTAAATTGAGGCCTAAAATAGCTGAAACGGCTATGGTATTAGTATACATATACCTAATTCTTACTTTGCTTTGTTTTTCATCTTATTTTTTTGCTGGAATGGAGTATTTTGACGCTGTAGTGCACTCCTTCACTACTGTTGCAATTGGGGGGTTTTCTAATTACAACGAAAGTTTTGCTTTTTTCAACAATAATACAATTTACCTTTTATCAGTGATTTTTATGTTTATTTCGGGCATAAGTTTTTCACTACATTATTTATCTTTCTCAAATTTTAGATTATTTAATTATTTAAGAGATCCTGAGTTTGGGTTTTATTGGAAAATGCTATTTTTAGCTTTTGTAATTTTTTTGTTCACCATTTGGTTGAATAATTCTGAAATATCTACCTCTATTTTTATCTCTTCTTTGTTTACTGTCACATCATTTGCAACCACTACTGGATATACTGTAGTAGATCATTCCTCTTTTCCAACATACCTCCCACAGCTTCTTATATTTATTGGCATGATAGGAGCTTGTGCTGGTTCAACCGCGGGAGGATTCAAAGCAATTAGAGGTTTAGTTCTTTTAAATCATGCTAGGCGTGAACTCAAAAAGCTAATTCATCCTAATCTTGTTTTGCCTTTGAAAATTGGCAAAAAGAAAATTAATAGTGAAGTAGCCGATTCAGTATGGGGCTTTTTAACTGTATATTTACTCACCCTTTTAGCTGGATCTTTTATTCTGATGGGGCAGGGCATTGATACAGAAACTGCCTTTTCTGCAATAGCCGCATGTCTTAATAATTTAGGACCAGGCCTAGGAGAAGTAGCTTATAATTACGCAGGAATGGATGCGTTTACCAAAGTTTTATTGGCTTTCGTAATGATACTTGGAAGATTAGAAATCTATACTTTATTAGTATTGTTTACAGCATTCTTTTGGAAAGAATAGTAAGTACTTACTTCTCATAAGATAAAGATATGGCAGATAATAAAATGGATAAAATTGTTTCACTTTGTAAGAGAAGGGGTTTTATTTTTCAAACCGCAGAGATATATGGGGGCATGCAAGGAGTTTATGATTATGGCCCCTTAGGTGTTGAACTTGCTAATAATATAAAAAGGGCATGGTGGGAATCCATGGTCTATCAAAGAGATGATATTGAAGGCTTAGATTCTTCTATTTTAGGCAGTAAAAACATATTTGCTCAATCAGGGCATGAAGACACATTTACTGATCCTCTAATTGATTGCAAAGACTGTAAATTTAGAATGAGAGCAGATACTTTAGACGAGATGAAGTGTTCGAAATGTGGCTCAACGAATTTAACAGAGCCAAGAGACTTTAATTTAATGTTCAAAACAAATATAGGTCCAGTAGATGATGGCTCATCTGTTGCATATTTGAGGCCAGAAACAGCTCAACATATTTTTATAAATTTTAAAAATGTCTTAGATAGTACTTCTAGAACACTACCATTCGGTATTGCTCAAATTGGTAAAGCTTTTAGAAATGAAATAACTGCAAGAAATTTTATTTTTAGAAAAAGAGAATTTGAACAAATGGAAATGGAATATTTTGTAGAACCCAAGGATGATGAAAAATTCCATGAATATTGGATAAACGAGAGAATGAAATGGTGGATAAAACAGGGCTTGAATGAAGAAAATTTAGAAATTTTTAATGTACCTAAAAAAGATCTGTCACATTACTCTAAAGCAACTGCAGACATTATGTACAAATTTCCACATGGAACTGAAGAACTTGAAGGAATTGCAAATAGAACGGATTTTGATTTAGGCTCTCATACCAAATCTCAAGAAGAATTTGATATAAAAGCAGAAACTAAATTAAATAAGACTTCTAAAGCAAAACTTGCCTACCAGGACAAAATATCAAATAAATGGCTTGTTCCCTATGTAATTGAACCCAGCGCTGGTGTTGAAAGGGCGTTCTTAGCTATTTTAAACGATGCATATAAAGAAGAAGATCTAGATAATGAATCGAAAAGGGTTGTATTATCACTAAAAAAGCACCTATCTCCTATAAAAATAGCTGTTATACCCCTTAAAAAGAATGTTGAAGAAATAGTGAATGCTTCTGTAGAAATAAAAAATAGGCTTTTAAGGCTAAATATTGGAAGAGTTACAATTGAAAACACTGGAAATATTGGAAAAAGTTATCGAAAACACGATGAGATCGGAACGCCAATTTGCATAACTGTTGACTATGACACTATAGAAAAAAACAAAGTAACTTTTAGAGACAGAGATACGATGGAACAAGAAATCGTAAATTTAGAAGATATCGAAACAAGTATTCAAAAGCTTTTTATGGACTGATATGTCAGCGCAAAATTACATTATTCTTGATCGAGATGGAGTTATTAATGTTGACCTTTTTGACTATGTAACCAAACCTGTTGATTTCAAATTCGAAGAAGGGAGTTTAGAAGCTTTATCTTTGTTGTCTAAAAATAATTTCAAAATTATTGTAGCTACTAATCAGGCCTGTATTAACTTGGGTATTGCATCAAAGGATCAGATAAATGTTGTTAATTCACACATGAAACAAAAAGTAAGAGAACAAGGATCAGATATTCTTCATATAGAGGTTTGTCCTCATAGGCCTGAAGATGATTGTGCGTGCAGGAAACCAAAAACTGGTCTTTTGCTTCGAGCAGAAAGAATTCTCGGTATTGATCTTAAAGGTAGTTATTTTGTAGGTGATAAATTTTCTGACGTCCAATGTGCTATTGCACATGAGTGCAAACCTTTGTTGGTTAAAACTGGTTATGGAGAGATTACATTAAAGAATCACGATACCTCCCAAACTCAAGTTTTTGAAAACCTATTATCAGCCACAAGATTTATCTGCCAATGATTTCATACATTAGATCTTTTCTTTTTTATGTAATTTTGGCAATTTCCTTGATTATTATTTCTTTAACCTTTCCAATTTGTATTTTCATTGAAAGAAAATTCAGGCAGAAAATTATTCTTTCTTGGGTTATTTTTTTTCGCTGGTGGATAAGAATTTGTTGTGGAGTAAGAATTGTCATTAGAGGTAATGTTGATGTTGTAAATTCTCCTAATAAAAAAATTTTTTTTTCTAACCATCAAGGTTTTATAGAAACTTTAGTTTTGTACCAACAATTTATTCCCTCAGCAACGATACTGAAAGACGTTTTATTGTCTTGGCCTATTATTGGCTGGGCCTTGAGACTATTAAGCTCAATTCCTATTAATAGAGGCAAGGGTTCTGAGGCTGTGAGGAAAATTTTTTCTATGGGCGAGGAATTACTAGGCTCTGGCTTTTCTTTAATCTATTACCCTGAAGGCACCAGGAGAAAGCCCGGTGATCTGGGAATTTATAAGAAAACGGGTGCAGAATTAGCCTTACAAACAAATAGTGAAATCGTTCCCATTGTCCATAATGCAGGCGAATGCTGGTACGGCGGAGATTTTGTTATTAGGCCTGGTAAGGTCAAATTCTTTATAGGAGATACTATTTTGCCTAAAGATAATGCCGTTGAGACAACAAAAATTATTAGGGACTGGACGGAAAGAAAATATTCAGAGCTCTTTTGATTAAATATCAATATTTCCAATTAAGGAAGCGTTACTTTCTATGAACTCCCTTCTGTTTTCTACATTATCCCCCATAAGTTGCTCAAACAAATCGCTAGCTTCATCAGCATCTTCGATTTTTACTTGAACCAATCTTCTTCCTACGGGATTCATTGTCGTATCCCATAGTTGTTCTGGATTCATTTCGCCCAAGCCCTTATATCTTTGCAGGGATAAACCCTTTCTTGTTGAGTCCATTAATTTTTTAAAGGGTTTTAGAAAATCTTCTATTTTTATTTTTTCTTCAGAAATAACAAGATAGCTTGTTTTTAATTTGAGATCTTTAAGAGACTTTTTGTAAGACTTAATTATTTTATACGGGGTTGTTTGATTTGATTTAAAAAATGAAAATGGAATTATAGAAAAAGAAGAATGGCCATATTCAGACCTCTCGACCAAAATAGACTGTTTATTTTTCTCGTCGATAGTAGCTTTCCAAGTGACCCCTTTTTTTTGCTCGATATTTTTTAGAAAAGCTTTTATCCATTTTTTTACAATTTCAACAGATGGTGAAGAAGGAAACTCTTCTGAAATTAACATTGAAATTAAGATATCTTGATCCAATGATACAGAGGGGTGTGATATTGCGCTTTGAAAGCCATTATAAAACTTTAATAATTCTTTAAATTTTCCAGATTCAATTTTTTTAGATGCCGAAGCATATAAGTCTGTTTCATCTACTGCTTTGTCTATTAAAAATTCCTGAAGAGCTTCTTCGTCTTTTAAGTAAATATCTTTTTTACCCTTCTTGACTTTATATAGAGGAGGCTGAGCAATAAAAATGTGGCCTGCCTCTATTAATTCTGGCATTTGTCGGTAAAAGAAAGTTAAAAGAAGAGTTCTGATGTGAGAACCATCCACGTCGGCATCCGTCATGATGACTATCGAGTGATACCGGAGTTTTTCAAGAGTAAACTCATCTCTTATTCCGCAACCCAGAGCAGTAATCAGGATGACTATTTCCTGACTACTCAACACTTTATCTAATCTTGCTTTTTCTACATTTAAGATTTTTCCTTTTAATGGGAGGATTGCCTGGTTTTGTCTATTTCTTCCTTGCTTTGCCGAGCCGCCAGCCGATTCTCCCTCAACAAGATAAATCTCGCTTAATTCCGGCTTTTTTTCCTGACAGTCTGCGAGTTTCCCTGGTAATCCAGATCCGTCCAACCTGCCTTGTTTTCTTGTCATCTCCCTAGCCTTTCTCGCGGCCTCTCTCGCTCTTGAAGCCTCTAGTATTTTTGAAACAATAATTTTTGCCTCATTTGGATTTTCTAGTAAGTAGTCGGAAAGGTGCTTGTAGGTTTCTTGTTCAACAACCGGTTTAATTTCTGAAGAAACTAACTTATCTTTTGTTTGGGATGAAAATTTTGGATCAGGAAGTTTGGTTGATATAATTGCAGTAAGACCTTCACGAGCATCTTCGCCACTGGGTGGGGATGTTTCGTTTTTCAAATAACCCTCTTTCTCCATAAAATTATTTAGAGTTCTAGTTAAGGCAGTTCTGAAACCAACTAAATGACTTCCGCCATCTCGTTGAGGAATGTTATTTGTGAAACATTGGATATTTTCCTGATAGGAATCATTCCATTGTAAAGCTATTTCTATGGATATCCCTTTACCCGCCTCTTTGCTAAAAGAAAATATTTTATTCAAAGTAGTTTTGTTTTTATTTTTATATGATACGAATTCTTCAAGTCCTCCTGTGGATTTAAACAGATCGCTTTTCGAGGATCGCTCGTCAATAAGTTCGATCTGTACTCCTGAATTTAAAAAAGATAACTCTCTTAATTTTTTTTGAACAATCTCATACTCAAACACCCTATTCTTTCCAAAAGTAGATTCAGATGGAATTATCGTTATTGAGGTACCTTGATCTTTAGTTGTGCCGCTTTTTTTAATTTTATTTTTTGGAGCCCCATCACTGTAGGACTGCTTATAAATATTTCCTTCTCTCTTGATTTCTAACTCGAGTGTTTCTGATAAAGCGTTTACCACTGAAACTCCAACACCATGAAGTCCGCCAGAAACTTTATAAGAATTATCATCAAACTTACCTCCTGCGTGAAGCTTTGTCATGATCACTTCAGCCGCAGATATCCCTTCATCTTTATGCGTGTCTACAGGTATGCCTCTTCCATTGTCGCTGACACTGACTTTTGCATCTGAATGGATAACAACTTTTATTTCATCGCAAAAACCAGCTAATGCTTCGTCTATTGAATTATCAACAATTTCAAAAATCATATGATGTAAACCAGTACCGTCATCGGTATCTCCGATGTACATTCCGGGTCTTTTTTTTACAGCCTCAAGACCCTTCAAAACCTTGATATTCGAAGAGTCGTAAATTTCTTTTTTAGGAGCTTTTTTAGACATCAAGTATTATAAATCAATTACAAAATCAAACTCATATTTTTCTAATTTTTCTAAAGAAGTTATAAATACTTGGCAATCAATTTCTTGAATAAGGTTCAAGGCAAGATCTAAATTTTTTTCATCTAGCTCAGATGGCAAATCATCTATCAAGAAAATTGTTTTATTAGGCTTTAAAGCACTATAAGCCCTTATAAAAAATAAATAAATCAATAAAATCAATAACTTTTGTTCGCCTCTTGATAAAATATTTCCTGATTCCTGTTGTTTTATTTTTACACTTAAATCAGAAGTTTGTGGCCCCAATGAAGTGAATCCTCTAGCCTGATCTTTTGCAAAAGATCCCCTTAGTTCCTCTAACAAGTTATCTTTCCAGCCTTTATTGTATGAAATAGAAATCTCTTTAAACTTATCTTTTAAGCTCGATGGAATAGATAATGATTCAACAAACTCAGGAAATTCTTTCAAAAAAGAATCTATAAAGTTAAGCCTATTTCTTGTTAATTTCTGAGATAGGTCAATAAAGATCTTTGTCCAGGTTTTAAGTTCAGATGATGAGCTTTTTTTTAGCGCTCTGTTTCTTTGAGCAAGAGCTTTTTTGAACTTCAAGTGATTTATCTTGTAATCATGTTCCACGTGAAACATTAGGTAGTCTATAAAAGATCTTCTATTTTCTTTTGGAGCTTCTAACAAATTTAGTGAAAAATTATTCAGAACCAGGGGCAAAAAATCACCTTGGATGTTGCTAGCTTTTGATTTTATTGAAGATGTTAAATCCTTCGAAAAGGAAACTTTCCTTCCTTCTAGAATTGCATCAACTTTAAAAAAATTTGAATCAAAATTAATTAGTGCACTTAAGGAAGATGTTCTAAAAGATTTCTTAGAAAGAATGAAAAATATAGACTCTAAAAAAGAAGACTTCCCTGCCCCGTTTTTACCAAGGATTAAATTCTTTTTTCCGAGATCAAAAGAAGAATTGTTAAAGGATCTAAAATTATTTAAATTAATTTTTGATAGTAGCATTTCATCATAGCCTCATAGGCATGATTACATGTACTAAGTCGTCGCTAGAAGAATTTTTTACGAGACAAGAATTTTCTGAACCAAAAAAAACAAATTCAATATCATCTCCTGGAAGATAGTTTAAAGATTCTTGAACATAATTTATATTAAAACCTATTTCTAAATCTTGGCCTGAATAGTCAACATCAAGCTCCTCTTCTGCACTTTCCTTGTTAGGATTATTTGCAAGAATTTTTAATTTGCCTTTGCTAAGTTCAAATTTTACACCTCTGAATTTCTCATTCGAAAGTACAGCCGATCTCGAAAGCGCTGTAAGAACAGGAGACTTAGAAGTCAAAAGAGATTGTTCCTCTCCGGATGGAAAAACTTTTTTATAATCCGGATAGGCCCCTTCAATCAATTTGCTTATAAAAGTAAAATTTTTAGATTCAATTTTTAATTGAGAATTATTTGATGAAAATGAAATTTCTTCTGGAAACAAATTTAAAATTCTTTGCAACTCTAAAGCTGTTGATCTAGGTATTATGAATTTTCTATCCTCAAGATCCTCAGAATGAGAATAAGACCCCCAAGCAAGTCTATGTCCATCTGTAGCAACCATATTTATTTTCTTTTGTGCAGTCTCAAATAAAAGTCCATTTAGATAATATCTAACATCTGAAGAAGCCATCGCAAAGCTGGTGCTTTCTAGAACTTTTCCAAATTTGTTACCATCTAATAAAATATTAAAATTATGATCCTCAAGATCGACAAAAGGAAAATCTTGAACAGGCAAAATTGCTAAATCCGCTTGGAAACTCAAGGCAGAAATTTCAAGTTGATTTTCTATAACCTCAAAGCTCAACTCTGTATCATCAGGAACTGATCTTATCAGCTCAAATAATTTCCTGGCTGAAACAGTAGTTTCTCCATTATCGGAGATCTTACAATCTGTGACAATCAAAGATAATTGTCTTTCTAAATCTGAAGCAACAATAGTTAAATTTCCATCGTTAGCCTTCAAAAGAACATTAGAAAGTATAGGAATGGTTTGTCTCTTTTCTGCAATAGATGAACAAAGGGAAAGTTTATCGGCCAGAGCTTCTTTTTTTGCTGAAAATTTCATGCCGTCAAGGTCCTTATTAACTTAGTGTAATCTTCAGCTATATCAGCATCTTCTTCTCTTAGAGCTGTAATTCTTCTACAAGCATGTAAAACAGTTGTGTGATCTCTACCGCCAAAAGAATCGCCGATTTCTGGCAAACTATGATTAGTAAGTTCTTTTGATAAACACATGGAAACTTGTCTTGGCCTCGCTAAAGAACGCGTTCTCTTGCTTGACAAGAGATCTGAGACCCTTATGTTGTAATAATCAGAAACAGTTTTTTGGATATTTTCTATACTAATTTGTCTTTGTTGAATGGCAAGCAAGTCCTTTAAAGATTCTTTTATTAAGCTTACATCGATCTCTCTGTTAGTAAATTTAGCATTTGCTCCGACTCTCCTTAAAGCCCCTTCAAGTTCTCTTACATTTGATCTTATTTTCTCTGCAATATAAAAAGCAGATTCTTCAGAAAGATTAAGCTCCATTTCTGACGCTTTGGTTAGAAGAATAGCGACTCTTGTCTCTAGCTCTGGAGGCTCAATACTGACTGGTAGGCCCCACCCAAGCCTTGATTTAAGCCTCTCCTCTAGACCATCAATTTCTTTTGGATATTTATCGCAAGTCAGAATCATTTGTTGTCCACCTTCTAAAAGTGTATTGAAAGTATGGAAGAGCTCTTCCTGAGACTGCTCTTTACCTGCAAAAAACTGTATGTCATCGATTAAAAGGGCGTCCACTGATCTATAAAAATTCTTAAAGTCGTTAATAGAACCAAGTTGCAGACACTTTACCATGTCACTTACGAACCTTTCCGAATGAACATAAACAATATTCTTAGAATTATCCTGTTCCTTTAACTTATTACCAACTGCATGCATAAGATGAGTCTTTCCTAAGCCCACTCCGCCATATATAAATAAGGGATTATAAGCTGCAGTTTTTGACTCTGAAACCTGTTTAGCTGCCGCTAAAGCTATATTGTTTGATTTTCCTTCAACAAATGTCTCAAAAGTATAATCTAAATTAAGAGTATTACTTTTGTTTAAAAACTGGTCTAAATTTTTATTATTTTTCTTATTAATCAATGGTTTACGCAATGATAGAAGCTCGTAAACTAACGGCATATCGCTAAACTCATCTTTTAAAAGATGTTTTCTTATAATCCCATCATAATTTTCTCTTACATGCTCTTTTATGAAAGCATTTGGAGCGAGGATGAAAAGATCTTTGCTGCCTGAAGGAGATTTGTTAATTGAAAACTCTAAAGGGTTGATCCATGCGTTGTATTCTTCTGAAGACATTTCTTTTTGAAGCGCTTTTTTGCATTTTTTCCAAGATTTAGTAATCATGATATTAAAAGATAATATACCTTATACACAAAGTTATCCACAGGATATCTTATTAGTACTTTGTGGATAACCTGTTAATTATTAATTATATATATTTTTTCTTTCAGTTTTTTTCTTGCTTTTATCTTTACTATCTATATTATTCCTTTGCTCAATTAAATCTATAGAAATGAAAAGAACATATCAGCCCAGCAAAATAAAAAGAAAAAGAACTCATGGATTCAGAGCCAGAAATTCAAGTGTTGCGGGCAAGCAGGTTTTGAAAAGCAGAAGATCTAAAGGCAGAAAATCTCTTACTGTATAATTTGTCATACATACCCTTATCAGGAAAGGATGACTTTGATGAAGTCTTTAATAACCCTGATAAAAGATTAAATTCAAAACATTTTAGAGCATTAATTTTATCCAATGGATTTGAATTTAGACTGGGTATGATTCTTCCAAAAAAACATATTAGACTTGCAGTCCATAGAAACTATATAAAGAGAACCATTAGAAATTTATCCAATGATATATTTATAGAATCTAAAACATCTCTAATTGTAGTTTCTAGGAGAAAGATTTTAGATTTTGAAAAAGATATATTAAGAACAGAGATAAAAACACTACTTATAAATATATTAAACAAATGAAAGGGATTATTATATTTTTAATAAAAACATATCAGGTTACTTTAAGTCCAATGTTGGGTTCAAATTGTCGTTTTCAACCAACATGCAGTCAATTCATGATAGAAGCAATAACACAACATGGAATTATTAGAGGATTAAATTTAGGAATAAAAAGAATATCTAAATGTCATCCTTTAGGGCCAAAAGGTTATGATCCAGTTCCGGAGAAAAAAGAATAATGGAAAATTTTCAAAGATACTTTCTTATAGCTTGTGTGTTTATCATGAGCTACTTTCTTGTAATAAGATGGGAGCCTCCCACAGCTAATACAGTATTTAATGATGATTTAAATGAAGTAAGTACTTACTCACCAAATGAGGACTTCGGATTTATTGATGAGAGTATTCAAAATGAACCCGAAGAAGTTATTTCGGATTCATTAACAACTTCGTGTGCTTCGACACCTCTTTACGAGATTGATTCTAGTAACTGGAAAATATCTATAAATCTTAAAGATGGATCATTGGATAAGGCAGAACTAAAAAAATATCCAGACGAAATAGGTTCTGGAAAAAATAAATTTATGTTCAACGCTTGTGGTAGAAATGAATATTCACAATTATCTGGGTTTGTATTTGGGAAAAATGCCGATCAAGATTTTTCTTCCTTTAAGATTGAAGACATTACAAAGATCCCAAATGGAAATAGATATACGTTCAGCAGGGAGTCATCTACTATAAAAGAATCCAAGACTATATCTTTTAATCCAAAAAATTATTTCGTCGAAATTAAACATGTTATTAAAAATTTATCGTCCGAAGTTGTTAATTCTTCATCTTATTCAAAGATAGAAAGAAACTCTCTTAAGCCTCCTGGCACAGAAGATGCTTTTTTTGGAGATCCTGCAAACTTTGCATACCTTGGGCCTGTATTTTCCACAGAATCTGATAATTATCAGAAAATAAATTTAGGGGAACTGGAACAAAGTGATTTTAAAGAAAATTCTATAAAGGGTTGGACCGCTTTTTTAGAACATTATTTTCTTACGGCGATTATTCCTGATCAAGAAAATATTAATGTGTTTGTGGGTAAAAAAAATAAAACAAATGAGAGGTTTTCAGTAGGTTTTGTTGGAAGACCTATAAAAATTCAACCATATGAAGAGACCTCTTTCACTTATTCACTTTATTTTGGCCCAAAGGTTCAATCAGAGTTATCCAAGGCTAACAACGAGCTCCCGCTAGCTGTTGATTACGGTTTTTTATATTGGATAGGTCAGCCAATGTTTCTTGCAATGCAGTTCTTTTTCGACTTGGTGGGTAACTGGGGATGGGCCATTATTTTGGTAACTTTATTAATAAAGGTTATTTTATGGCCCTTATCTTATGTTTCATACAAATCAATGGGTAAAATGAGGCAAATTCAGCCCCAACTAAAAGATATACAGGAAAGACACTCTGGGGACCGACAAGCTATGTCACAAGCCATGATGAAGCTTTATAAGGACGAAAAAGTTAATCCTGCTCTAGGATGTTTGCCAATGTTACTTCAAATGCCCTTTTTTCTTGCATTTTATTGGGTCTTAATAGAAACCGTTGAGCTTAGATATGCTCCATTTTTGGTTTGGATAACTGATTTATCTTCAAGAGATCCCTTGTTTATACTGCCTATTCTCAATATTGGGGCAATGTGGGCTATGCAAATGCTACAACCACAACCAGCTGGAATAGATCCAATGCAAGCAAAAATATTTAAGTTCATGCCGCTTATTTTCGGAGTAATGTTCGCTTTCTTTCCTGCTGGTCTTGTTTTGTATTGGTTAATAAATTCCTTGGTTTCAGCGATACAAATGCTCATGCATTCCCCTAGAAGTGCTTAGCGGCAAAGAAACCATTGTAGCTTGTTCAACACCGCCTGGTAGAGGAGCTATCTCTACAATAAGACTTTCGGGGCAAAAAGCTTTTACAATAATTAAAAAAATAACAAAAAAAGAGCTTAATGAGAAAATTACAATACTAAAATTTCCTTTAGATAATGACTTAGATGAGAAGTGTGTACTTACTATCTTCAAATCGCCAGAATCGTATACAGGAGAAGATGTGGTAGAGATTTCAACACATGGAAATCCCCTTATAGTTGAGAAAGTGATAAAAAAGTGCCTTGATTCCGGCGCTAAGATTGCTAAACCTGGAGAATTTACGCTTAGAGCGTTTTTAAACAATAAGCTAACAATCGATCAATCTGAAGCTGTTATAGAAATAATTAATGCCAACTCAAAAGCATCTCTTAAAGCCGCCCAAAATAGTCTCAATGGCGGAATGAGAAAAAGAATAGCAAGGGTTCAAGATAAGCTCAGAGAAACCAGAGTATTAGTGGAAACATTAATAGATTTCTCTGAAGAAGACATTAATATATATATCGAAGAAATTATATATAAAATGAAAGGTTTTAAAAGATTTTTCAAGACTTTTGATGAAAACATGAAGACTTACAACTCTATTTCAAGTGATGTTAAAGTTGCTATCATTGGGCCTCCAAATTCTGGTAAATCCACACTAATTAACGCGATTATCGGTGAAAAAGTGTCGATTGTGAATGAAATTCGAGGAACAACTAGAGATGTGGTAACTTCTAATTGTGTGATTGATGGTATTAGATTTATATTTATGGATACCGCAGGAATAAGAGATGCTTCAAACAAAATAGAAAAAGAAGGGATTAAGTTATCAAAAAAGGCCCTTAATGGGGCTGACATTGTCATCTATCTGGCTGAAAGCGAATCAGATTTTGATAAAATGCCCATTAACAATAGAAAAAAGAATATATTTGTTATAAATAAGATAGATATAACTAATAAGGAAGCTCCTGCAAATGGAATTGCTATTTCTGCAAAAACAAGGAAAAACGTTAAATCTCTTAAAAAAGAACTTACTCAAAGCTTCTTAAAGCTTAATCAAGAGGAAATCTTGTCGGTGAATCTAAGACACTTAAGCTTGATTAAACAAAGCTACAAAAAAGTTACATTAATATCCCCTGCTTTGATCAGTTCTAATTTAGAGCTTGTGGCTGAAAATCTAAAAGAATGTGATGATCTTTTAGGACAGATATATGATCCAATTTCATCGGATGATTTGCTTGGCAAAATATTTAGTAAGTTTTGTATCGGAAAATAAAGGTGTTAACAACAGTGTATAAATTGTGAAGGTTTTTTTGAAAATATTTGTTTCTTTTTATTACCCACAGGAAATACAACTTTGTACGCATAATATATACAAGCTATCAAAAAAGATGTCATTCTATTTCGAGCAAGTGACGGCTATTAAAATTGACTTATCAACAGATTTTATGGCCCCCTATAACAATAACAATAAGAACTAATTAATATAAATAATTTATATAATATTTATTTATGATTGTGGATATCATTGTAATCGGAGGAGGTCATGCTGGATGTGAGGCTGCTTATGCGGCTTCTAGGCTCAACAAAAAAGTTTTACTCGTTACTCACGATATTTCATCAATAGGTCAAATGTCATGTAACCCTGCAATCGGAGGGGTAGGCAAAAGCCATCTTGTAAGAGAAATAGATGCTATGGGCGGACTTATGGGAATCTGTGCAGATAAAGCAGGAATCCATTTTAAAGTCTTGAACGCCTCAAAAGGTCCGGCTGTAAGAGCCACTAGATCTCAATCAGATAGATTGCTGTATAGTCAATCAGTAAAGTCAATAATCAATAGTGAGCGCTCACTTACTAGTATATCTGAAGAGGTTGTTGATATAGAAATAAAGAATAATAAGGCTACAGGAGTAAAGCTTAAAAGCGGAGAAATAATCAGTGCAAAAAAAATAATATTAACCGCGGGTACTTTTTTAAATGGTAAATTGTTCACAGGAGAAGAGGAAGAAGAGGGAGGAAGAAAAAAGTCAAAATCGTCAAAGATCCTTGCAAACTGCCTAAAATCTTTAGACCTTGGAGACGCAAGACTGAAAACAGGAACACCTCCCAGAATACTTACATCTTCAATAGACTTTTCCGTTCTAGAAGTACAACCCGGCGACACCCCAAGACCATGCATGTCCTTCACAGGCTTTCCAAAAATGCATCCAGAACAAATGAATTGTTTTATAACAAGAACAAACTCAAGAACACATGAATTTATAAGATCTGGCCTTGATAGATCGCCAATGTTTTCTGGGAGAATTGGTGGTATTGGACCTAGATATTGTCCATCTATTGAGGACAAGATTCACAGATTTGCGGATAAAGAATCTCATCAAATATTTATAGAGCCTGAGGGACACACATCTAATGAAGTTTATCCAAATGGCATATCGACCAGCATGCCAAAAGACATTCAAAATAAAATGGTTAAAAGCATTCTAGGTTTCGAAAAAGCAAAAATAACTCAATTTGGCTATGCAGTTGAATATGATTTTTTTGATCCAAGAAACCTTTCACATACACTGGAAACAAAAAGCATTAAAAACCTTTTCTTTGCTGGCCAAATAAACGGCACGACAGGCTATGAGGAAGCAGCCGCACAAGGCTTAGTGGCAGGAATAAATGCTGTGTTGAGCTTAGAAAGCAGAGAACCCTGGGTCGAATCCAGGGCTAACAGTTATATAGGGGTATTAATAGACGATTTAATAACCTTAGGCACAAAGGAGCCCTACAGGATGTTCACAAGCAGAGCAGAGCACAGGCTGCTCCTCAGAGAAGACAATGCCGACCAAAGACTTACTCCCTATGCTCACAGCCTAGGAATCATTAGTAACGAGAGATGGAGTATCTTCCAAAAGAAAATGGCCAAAATAAATTCAGAAACACAAGCGTTAGAAAGAATAAGAATTGAACCTTCTTCATTTGGAGGGAAAAACAAATCGAAACAACCCGCCCTATCTGTTTTAAAAAGGCCGGAAGTAAAACTTGAAGAAATTTACAAATTGGTTAAAAGACCCCTACCTGAAAATAGTGTGCTTTTAGATATCGAAACTACAGAGAAATACGCTGGTTATATTGAAAGACAAAATAAAGAAATAAAAAAAATAAAAAAATACGAAAACGCAAAGATACCAGAAGAAATTATTTTTTCAGAAATAACCGGGCTATCTAACGAAGTTAAACAGAAGCTGGAAAAGGTTCACCCCAAAACCATAGCTCACGCACAAAGGATTCCAGGAATAACACCCGCTGCAATATCTTTGTTGTTGGTTCACATTAAGAAAGAACAAAGCGTATCCACAAAAAAAAATTGAATCTTAAGGAGATAACAGCTGCATCAAGTTTAAATCTTGCTGAGACGCAAATAAAAAAAGCCGAACTTTACATAAGTTTAATTTTAAAATGGAACAAGACCAGAAACCTAGTATCTAGAAAGCTTAAAAAAGAGGACTTAGAGAAGCACTTTTTTGATTGCGCTATGTTACAGAAACGTCTTATATCTGGCGCGGTAATTGATTTAGGTACTGGAGCAGGATTTCCGGGGGTCTGTCTCGGGATATTAGAGCCCGACAGAGAAATTACTTTGCTAGATTCAAACAGAAAAAAAACATCCTT
>TARA_B100001057_G_scaffold125873_1_pt1 | contig 18745 bp, 10 predicted proteins | sample TARA_B100001057 | Tara Oceans TARA_B100001057 (sample SAMEA2621839) | marine metagenome | biome: marine biome (ENVO:00000447); feature: surface water layer (ENVO:00002042); material: "saline water (ENVO:00002010), including plankton (ENVO:xxxxxxxx)" | depth 5 m
AGTGCCCGGCGGGATCAAGACGGCTTCTACTGGGTAACGGGGCGAGTAGACGATGTTATAAACGTCTCCGGCCATCGATTGGGGACAGCAGAAATAGAAAGTGCGCTTGTGCTCCATGATGCTGTGGCCGAGGCTGCCGTTGTCGGCTATCCACATGACATAAAGGGTCAGGGAATCTATGCCTATGTCACTCTCATGACCGGTACCGAACCGAGCAATACGCTTAGCCAGAAACTCACTCAATTCGTCGCCGGTGAAATCGGGTCCTTCGCTAAACCAGAAATTATCCAGTTTGCACCCAGACTCCCAAAAACTCGCTCCGGAAAAATAATGCGAAGAATTCTGCGAAAGATTGCTGCGAATGAGCTTGAAAAACTGGGAGATGTCTCGACACTGGCCGAACCGGCGGTTGTCGAACAGTTGATCGACAATCGAGTCATTAGATAAAAATCTGACCGCACAACGTCAGCCGCGGGCAGTTCCGGTGACGCAAACCAACGATTCTAAATAGCGAATGGCCAACCCACTCGACCAGAACGGACCCATACCTGACCATTTTTATTGAGCTGCTCTTCTGCTCATGCCAGAATTCCCTCTCGATCATATTCCTGAGACCCAAACGCTTTGTCACAGCGCACACCAGTTGCCGCTCTGCTGGCGGCCAAAAAATCTTTACTTACTCTCGCGGGTTTGTTCCCCCTTACCCCACAAGGCCTAACAACCCTGTTGGTCTCCTCTTGGGCACTGCGCACTTTTGGCTATGGCTCCATGGATCTCGTGGTATTCGCGCTGACCATATCAGCGCTGACTATCCTGATAAGTTGTTTGTTTTGTACCGTCGGCTTCGGGCTGTCCATGCAGCGAAGGATTCATCGGGAAATGGCCAGACTCGGTCCTTCTGAAAAAGTGGAAGTTGAGGTCGGCTATCCCAACGAAACAGGTTTCAGCATGCCATCAGCAACGATCTCCCCTCTGGTTAGGCTAAGCTGGAAAATCACCTTCCCCGATTCAATTGAAACTCGAACTCGCTTAGGTGAGCACAAGACGCTCTATGAAGAGGTCCTCCCGCAAAAACGCTGCCTGACTGATTTATTGATTAGAGAATTTTTGGTGCAGGATGTGCTAGGTCTATGTCAATTTTCCTGGCGAATGAGCCAAAAAGTGCGATGCCAAGCCTTGCCGCAATTAAATGCCATTAAACAGCTTCCCCGGTTGCGCTCCATGACTGCAGAAGATGGTATGCCTAACGCGAGTGGCCAGCCAGAAGGCGACCGTTTGGAAATTAGGCCGTACGCGCCGGGAGATTCAATTAAAAACATTATGTGGAAGGTCTACGCAAGAAATCGACAGCTCAACGTGCGGCTTCCCGAGCACAGTGTTTTTCAAAGCACGCGTACAATCGCATATCTCCTCACCAGTGAAAACGACGAAGCGGCAGCTGCTATCGCCAGGGTTGCCATACAAAGTGGCGCTCTAGGTGAAGACTGGGCATTTGGTGCAGATGGCTACGAGCAGCCTGTCTCGGACTTTGCTGCAGCTATGACGGCTATAGCCGGATCAAGAGGACTACCGCGAGCCCATGCATATGGGTTGGATCGCTTTCTCGAAAAGGCAGGTAGCACCCAACCCACACACTGCATCATATTCGCGGCGGCTGAAAAACATGCTAGGCTCGACCACCTGAGATCAACCCTTTCAGCCCATGCGGGCCATTGCTCGCTCATTCTGGCGACGGACAGCCTCCAGGATAAGCAGGCTCCGAATTGGTGGCAGGAATTCATGCTTCGACGACAATTCTCACCAAATATGCACTCTCAGAAGCCGGGTTGCCGCGAAGAACTCCTTGATTTATTGACCGAAATCGGTCAACAAGTAGAATCCACAGTCGTTATTGATCGCGAAACCGGAGTCAGCTTTGACAGATCGCTCCGCAAGGTCTGAATTCAATGAATAATCCGGCATCAAGAAACACTTTTCATCGCATACCAGGAATGCTGCGAGCGGTAATAATTGCCAGTGCGTTCTGGGCGCTAAGTCTGAGCCTAACGGTCGAAAGTGGCTCCGCCACCGCTGTCTTGGGTTGTCTCGCGGCCTGTCTATCGGCTGATCGGTGGGTAAACGCCAGGCCTCTCGATCAAGTTCGACTCTCATCGATCGCGCTAACGACATTGGGTTTTGTTGCTCTGACCTACTGGTTAGCCGGCCTGATCGTAAATTCTGCTTTAATGTCTTCTCTACTATCACCGATCGGCGCATTCAAAACTGCTGAAGCACTGTTGTGGTTCAGCATTGGCTTCATGGCATCAGTCATGTTGCGCAGCCTCGCGCTCAGGACCCCTTTTGGTAGTTTCCTGGAGGTTCTTTTCGTCGCCACTGCATTCATTATTACACTTTCCGCTCACCGCAACGGCATGATCCATCGCCCCTTTTTCATTGGGGATTATGCGTTGATACGAGGCCTTGATCCGGCAACTATTCTCATGGTGATCGGCTGTTTCGCAGTGATTACAATTTCGGCGCTACTGATGGTCGAAAAAGACCAGAGGCGATTACCTTATCACTTTGTAGTTATCGCTTTACTTTGCTTATCACTGATTGGTTATGTGCAATTCTTCGGGTTACCAACTCCGAGCGTCACTGATGATATGGGCCTTACCGGCCAAGAGCTTTCGGGAAGCAGGCGTCAAAGGGAAAATCCATTTCGAGACGGTGAAAACACCTCCGAAGATAAACAAGCGCCCGTTGCCGTCATCGTGTTTCGGGACGATTATAGCCCCCTGAATGGTTCCTATTACTTTAGGGAGTCAGCATACTCCCAGTTTAATGGTGTCATGCTTGATTACAGCTCTCGGGACGATATGGATGTGGACCTGATTTCTTCGTTTACGAACTCCGAATTATCGGCGACTTCGATGCCCGAATCTGAAGAACAACATAAGCAAGTGAAAACCACGGTGGGCATGCTGATTCCGCATCGCAATCCATTCGGTCTCGAAACTCCGGTGACCTACTCTAGCGCGGCGAACCCCAATAACTCAAGATTTAAACGGACCTATGACACGCTGTCGTGGGCGCCAACTTACAATCTTGAGTTCCTGCTTGGGCGGAAAGCTGGACGAGAAAGTTGGTCAGATACGGTTCGGTCAGAATATCTTCTTCTGCCCGAAGATACCCGTTATCAAGACTTAGCCGAAACAATCGTCGCCGATCTCAAACCCGAATATGTCGATGACCCTTTTGCTATCGCCTGGGCAATTAAGTCTTATCTTGACAAAAATGGCACATACAGCCTCAAAAACGATCACGCCTATGAGGAAGATCCGGCGGCTTCGTTCCTATTCGGCGATCTCACTGGCTACTGCATGCACTTCTCGTTTGCCGCGACTTACCTCTATCGGAGCCTTGGAATTCCTGCCAGAGTGGGGATTGGATATTCCGTCCCTGCTTCAAATCGCGCTGGAGGATCTGCGCTGCTTATCCAAGCTGTACACGGACATGCCTGGCCAGAAATCTATTTAAAAGATGTGGGATGGGTAATTGTAGACCCTGCCCCGCAAAAAACTCTCGTCGATATGTCTACCGATCCACAGAATGAATTACAGCAGATGTTAGGGGATATGCTCAGAGATGATACTTCATACACAGAGTTTATGGAGTCTCAACGAGCGGGACTCATGGACATCAAGACTCTTTTGACTGTAATTGCTGCTTTCGTAGTTGCTATTCTATGCCTTGGCTACTGCACCCGCGCTTATCGCTCTGTAGCACCAGGGTTTTGCAGTACCGAAAAAAAGAGCCAATTTGCATACCGGGCGATGCTCGATCAATTGGCAGCGGTGGGAATAACTCGCAATTATGGCGAAAGTCGAGAGCACTTTGCTATGCGGGCAGCAACTACCTCCCCTACGATCCAAACTGCTACCGCGACTCATCTTGCGTGTTCGCTAGGTATTAACCGGCAGAGCAGAAGTGATTATTGGGATAGCCTACGACGCGAGGTCAACAAGGAAGTGAGTGAAAACATTCCGGGCTGGCGTCGAGCGATTGGCCTCCTTAACCCTTATTCCTGGGCATTCACTCGCTGAGCATCAATTGCCGAACAGACCTTCATTTATTTTGGATTCAATTATGTCCGACAAATTGCCTGTAGACTCGAAGACCGGTTCACCTGCTGATGACGTTTCCGAGGGGCCGACAGCCGATCAGGATCTAAGGCAAGCCATTTCGATACTGCACAAACTCAGTTGCTCAGTCAAAAAGCAAGTGCTCGGCAGGGATGATGTGATCGATTTGACGATCATCGCATTAGTCGCGGGCGGACACGTTCTGTTGGAAGATTTCCCAGGATCTGGGAAAACCACCTTAGCGAAGGCATTAGGCGAAGCCATCAAATCCGAAGAGAGCACTGAAGATAAGATATTTGCGGCGTTCAGAAGGATACAATTCACGCCTGATCTGCTTCCCTCAGATGTGACAGGTGTGCCCGTTTTTGATTCCAATTCTAGCGCCTTTCATTTCCGACCAGGCCCGCTTTTCGCCCATATAGTTTTGGCGGATGAAATTAACCGAACTTCGCCAAAAGTTCAGTCAGCCATGCTGGAAGCTATGGGAGAAAAGCAGGTAACTGTCGATAACACGACTTACCTGCTTGATGATTTGTTTTTTGTGATAGCAACACAAAACCCGTTGGATCTTGTGGGCACCTATCCATTACCAACACCCCAGCTTGATCGTTTCCTCTTCAAGATCACCATGAACCACATCGATCGTGACTCCGAAATGAGCGTGCTTGAAACATACATAGACCGGAGGAATGACCTCCTGACCCCCGAATTCGTCACCCGGAAGCAGGTGCTGTCGGCCCGACAGGCCATTGAAGACAACGTTAATATTCATACTGCAATTAAGGCCTGTCTCGTAGATATCTCAAGAAACCTGAGGGATGACGACAGAGTTCTGCAGGGCAACTCCACGCGCAGCTTGGTTCTCATGTTACCCGCACTGCAGGTTGCTGCCGCTCTACAGCACAGGAATTTTGTTAGCGCAGAAGACATTGAATTGCTGCTACCGAAAGTATTAGGCCACCGCGTTGAGTTGGCTCCCGGGGTCGCAGGAAAAGAAAAAGTCTTCAGTGATTGTATGCAGGCTCCAATGGAGCAGCTAGCTCGTAGCACCCTGCTATGACGATCCTCAGAAAGATAATTAATTTCTGCCAGATACTAGGTTTCTGTTGCATAGCGTTAGAGGTTTTTGCCCAAGATGGCTCAGACTTTGATGAACTCTCAGCAGCACTACAGCAACCCGTTTGCTTTGGATTTACTGATATCAGCAACCCTCGAGCTCAAGAAATATGCGACGCCCTGAACCTCAAAGAGAACGTTAAAGTAAGAGAACTCAGCGAGCATTGGGTTCGCGCAGAGCCCGAATCCCCCGCAGCACAATTCGCACTCGCGGAGGTACTATTAACGATTGAGGGGAATATGCCAAGAGCGCTCTATCATCTGCATCGTGCCGAGCAACTTATGCCCTATCAAACACTTGAGCAATCACTAGAATCAGGCAATCTACAATGGCACTATCTGACGATAAACCAATTGAGCTACGTGCACCAGTTGATGGGGGAGCAAATTATCTCGCTGGAGTATCTGGAGCAGCTAGAAGCGATCTACGGCGAACGTGTAGAATCCTTCAGAGGTTGGCCACTTATCAAACTGAAGCAGTATGAGGCCGCTCGCAACAGTGCAAGGAAGGTGCTCGAAGGCGAAGCAGACCCCAGAGCACGTGCCAGGGCCTGGAATACAATTTGTGCTGCAGATCTAGCGAGTCTTACGCCAGTAACTGCACCGAGCGCTTGTGACCGCGCTATTGATGAGGCGGGCCCCTCGGAAGTCTCTTCTAGCGACAGTGATACGGTCTATCTAACTAATGCCTCAGAAGTCGCTCTTAGCCTTTTAGAAATCGACCAGGCAGAAGCTTACCTTAAAAGGGCAACCAGATATCTCAATCCCGACAGCGTTGCAGACCCCTGGATTTACACATTATATCTGACGCTCAACCAGGGGCGATTCGATGAAGCACACAACGCACTAAAGCGAATGCTAATTTGGCGAGAGCAACAGGAGCCCATAATTAGCACAATGAACAGGGCCGAACACTTTTTGGTAAGTGCCGGCTTTCTCATAGTGGCAGGATATGCGGAAGATGCAATCAAACTATCTCTCGCTGCAATGAATCAACCCGATCGGCATGGGTCTTACAGCGCTGATGAAGCGCAGAAGGACGCCTACGCCGCCCTGATCAATATGCAAGCCAATAGAATGCAGCTGGAAATAGAGAAAGAAAACAGTGTCGGTAAACGCTGGACAGATCTCGCTGCGCAGACTGCAAGAAAACTCGGTTTGCGCTTGCAAGCCTGGCGCGCGGAGCGACGGGCCGCCTCACTGTTTGCAGATTTTGAGGTACTGCAAAGCAGGGTAAGGCCTTACGCGCCTCTCGACGTTCATATTCCGGAATGGCTGGAACCGGAACTAGTCGCAGTGATAGGTACAGGCATAATGACAAAGGTACTGGACCAGGCTTCAGATAACGGGGCATTCCAGCTTAATAAAAGTTACTATCAGAGCTACAAAGCAGAAATCTGGTATCTCAAAAAAAATTACGAGGCCGTAGAGTCTGCGGGCTCCATGGCGCTTGAGGGACTACCTGAGCAGGAAGTGCTTCTAAAGGCGCGTATTAATGCGCGGCTGGGTGAATCGCTCTGGCAATTGGGAAATTATACGAGGGCGAATAAATATTTTGCGAGCGCGCTTCAGATGGATCCGAGTGTCATCCGAAGACTGCAAACTAGTCTTCCTGTAGAAATTGTGTCTGACACTTCGCCGATAGCCGAATCTGTTACCTCAATGATGCATAAATCGCCACGTTTCAGACATGAGGAAGGCGGTCTCATACTTAGTGTCTCCGCAAGCACAGATCCTCAAATTTGCCTGCGAACCCGCCTTGGCGAAGCGATTTCTTGCACTAATCACCCAGTCGACTCAAAGCAAGGTATCCAGTCATATTCCGCTGAGATTGTCCGTCGCTTTCACGAGCAGACATTCAGTATGGGAATTGAGCTCAGTAAGGCCGAGCGAACCATACTGATGGGCTCGAACGTTATACTCAGCGCGCAAAGAAGCTCGAATACACAGAATAATCAAGATAGTTTATTCAAGCATTAAGCTTGCGAAACCGACGCTTGTCTGTAAACGGCATTTCTTCTCTTTCAACCGACTAGATACCTTGGCCAGCCCTACTGTATTTTCTAAAAAGCTGATCATCCTGCTGGCTGTGGCCTCCGCTCTTGGGCCCACTGCAATGCAGATTTTGCTGCCTGCTATTCCGGTCATTCAAGACACCTTCTCTGTAAGTAACGATGTCGCCCAATTGACTCTCAGTCTATCCATGTTGGCCATAGCACTAGGAACCCTTTATTACGGGCCGATTTCTGATAAACACGGCCGCAAACCGGTCATGCTAATCGGTCTAAGTATTGCTTTTTTAGGGTCCATAGCCTGTTTTTTCGCAGACAGTATTCAATTGCTCATTTTAGGAAGGTTTGTTCAGGCTTTTGGTGGCGCCGTGGGGTTGGTTCTCGCTCGCGCCATGGTGCGAGATGTATATGAAGCAACCGATGCCGCCAAAGTTATCGCCACTCTCGTCATGGTGATGGTCGTAATCCCGATGCTCTCACCTGCATTGGGGGGAGAACTGATGGCAATGTTTGGTTGGCAATCCGTGTTTTCGGTTGTGGCGGGCTTTAGTATGATTCTGTTCGCAATAACGTTTTACTTGCTGCCCGAAACTTTAGCGGAGCCCATGCCATTTGAAGGGTTTTCCGCGATGCTGTCTACGTACGGCCTTTTGATTAAGTCGGCTGTTTTTAGGAGCTACGCGCTTTGTGCTGCTTTCGTCTCCGTGGTGTTTTTCAGTTTCATCGCCGCGGCGCCAGAAATCATGGTGAGTGCGTTCGGTCGACCTCCTACCGACTACGGATACTATTTCATCATGATTCCGTTAGGTTTTATGGGAGGAAACTATGCCACCAGAATTCTGACCAAACAATTCAGTATTAATCAGCTAATCAGCCTTGGGGGCAGCATTGCACTTTTGGGAATCATTGGTGCGCTTGGCTCTCAGATGCTGGGCCTAAACCATCCTTTGGCACTCTTCGCCCCTGTCGCCATCGCCGTTTTTGGTAATGGGATCACGCTGCCCAATGCTCAGGCAGCCGCAATCAATGAATTCCCTCAATATGCCGGTAGCGCTTCGGGCCTGACCGGTTTCTTGCAAATGGCACTCTCGGCCGTTGCAGCCCAAGCCGTTGCCTGGGTCTATAACGGGACAGCTTTTCCCCTATTGTTGCTGATGCTTTGTGCATCGGTTTTGTCCTTAGGCTTGTTCCAACTTGGCATAAAAAGCCAGCGCAAGACACTTTAATCAGGTAATATTCAGCGCCGAAAGCTGGCTGATGAATTCATGCTCATCGCGCAAACAGCGCATATCCAGGAAATATCTACCATCGCTTATCCGGCCAACTACGGGTCGAGGAAGCATTCTGAATTTGTGTGCCAGATTCAGCAAAGCGGCGTCTCTTTTACCTTTTAGCGCTATCGGATCAAAGCAGAGCGAGAAGCTATCAAGAAGGTCCATTGGTAGCGAGCCAGAACCGATCTGGCTTTTACAGGACATCACGTCAACTCTCGCCCGTCCGGCCAACTTGGCCGACAACAACGGTGCCAATCGTTGGCAAACAATTTGAATATCTTCCGGCGGGCGCGTTAGATCGCGAAGTAAGGGCAGCCGACTTTGTAATGACTCAGGCTCCCGATAAAGCTCGAGAACGGCTGTCAAGGCTGCCATCGTTATTTTATCGATGCGCAACGCTCTCTTGAGTGGATTACGTTTTAATTTTTCGATAAGGTTCTTGCGACCGGCGACAATTCCAGATTGGGGACCACCGAGCAATTTATCGCCACTGAAAGTGACCAAATCGGCACCTGCAGCAATGGTTCCGGCCACGGTGGGTTCTTTTGGTAGCCCATATTGAGACAACTCAATTAAGGTTCCGCTACCCAAGTCAGAGACAAAGGGAATCTCCTTTGCCGCCGCAAGTTTGGATAACTCTTTATCAGCGACGCCCGCGGTAAACCCCTGTATCTGATAGTTACTTGCGTGAACTCGCATGATCAACGCCGTCTTCTCATCAACCGCTTGTTCATAATCGGTAACATGTGTGCGATTTGTTGTTCCCACTTCGCGCAAACAACAACTAGCGCTTTCCATAACTTCTGGGACTCGAAAAGCTCCTCCAATCTCCACCAACTCGCCCCGCGAAATGACAACGTCCTTATCTTTGGCAAGTGAGTTGAGAACAAGCATAACTGCCGCAGCGTTATTGTTAACTACCGTCGCAGCTTCAGCCCCAGTCAAGCCTGCGAGCAGCTTTTCCAGATGCTCATCTCGATCACCTCGCTGACCAGAATCAAGATCGTATTCGATATTGACATCTCCCAGTGCAGCGACTTCCATAGCCGCAACCGCTTCGACGGGTAAGCGGGCTCTACCCAGATTGGTGTGAATCACCGTACCTGTGAGATTAAAAACCGCTTTTAAAGTACTGGATGGCCGATTGGCAAAAGAATTAGTAATTCGCTCACAGATCTCCTTTTGTACGTCGGAGTCGATCACCCATCCGATGGCCTCTTGGTTGCTTAGCGCAATTTGAGAGCGCAACTGCTCTACCTGATTGCGCGCTTCATGCTTCACATACGCAAGCTCGGAGACACTGGTAAACCCGGAGAGCTCTTCGCGTTTAAGCAGTTTTTCGATAGCAGGTAGAGCCCTATATGCGTCCGATTGCCGCGTCATTCACGTTTCCTTTGCTTCATAATTAGCTGACTTACTGCCCGTTTCTTCACGCCCGGAAGCTGACTCAGCTTGCAGTGAAAATGGTGATGGTACTACACTGCTACTTCAATTTCTTAGTCCATACAAGATTGATTGCAATCATGTCGACGCAAGACCACATAATTATAGTGAATCAATTCCACCCAGAAACGCTGGAGCGATTGGACTCGAACTATCAGACCCATCACCTCTGGAAACTTCGGCACCCAGAGAAAAATCAATTGCTCGAGTCTCTCGAAGGGCACTGCCGGGTTGCTGCTACTGCGTCTTGGATGTGCGACCCAATTATTTACCGCCTGAGGTCACTCGAGCTCATAGCAGCTTTCGGTGTTGGAGTAGATGGTGTTGATCTTGAAACGACTCAAAATTTGAATATTCGCGTAACCAATACCCCCGGTGTCCTGGACGACGGAGTCGCAGATTTGGCTATGGCGCTGATCCTCGCAACGATGCGCAACATCGTCGCAGCCAACAAATTCAGCAGAGATGGCCAATGGAGCGAGGGGCCCTTTCCCTTCGGCACTTCAATGGCAGGCAAGACACTCGGCATTGCGGGTCTGGGAAGAATCGGCTCTGCTATCGCTTTGCGGGCAGAGCCTTTTAAGATGAGCATCGCTTACCACAATCGCCAACCTAGGCGTTTGCCCTACACATTTTGCGAGAGTCTGGAAGATTTAGCCCGGATCTCAGACGTTCTTGTGTGCGTTTTACCCGGTGGAGATGAAACAGACAACCTGATTAATGCTTCTGTCCTCAAAGAACTCGGGCCATCAGGCATTTTAGTCAACGTTGGGCGAGGAAACTCCATTGACGATGACGCACTCATCGATTCACTAAGATCTGGCTCTATAAAAGCTGCGGGGCTCGATGTTTATAAGAATGAGCCCCAAATTCCAGACGCTTATAAAACTTTGGATAACGTAATTCTGCTACCACATATCGGCAGTGCCACAGAAGAAACACGACGCGCGATGGGGCATCTCGTTTTGGACAATATCGAAGCCTTTCTGCAGAGCGGTACGCTCATCTCAGAAGTCAAGTAGTGTACTGGTGATCATTCAAACTCTAGAAAAAGCATACTGCCCCTATTGTGGAGAACCTATCGAGTTGCTAATCGATACGTCTATAACTGAACAAGAATATATCGAAGACTGCGAAGTATGCTGCAGACCGATGGTAATTAGTTGCATCGTTAACCAGGGGTTCTCTGATGAGGCACTTGTTTCTGTGCGCAGGGAAGATGATTAGCAAATTAAGAAATCGCATCATGATAAAGGCTAAGGTGGTAAACTGCGCGTGCCTTCAGCTGAATCTGAAGCTCATTCCTTAAATTCAAATGTAAGAAAAAAACTATGGCATCGGTTAGACGCAAGAAAACGAGCAGGAAGAACGCCCACGTTAATGAAAGCAAATTTGTTTATGAGTTCGGCATCAAGACTGACGGCGATGCAAAAATGCGTGAATTACTCGGAGGTAAAGGAGCGAATCTCGCAGAAATGGCGTCCATTGGACTTCCCGTACCACCAGGATTCACCATCAGCACGGAAGTCTGCACCTATTTTTATGAGCACGACCAAAAATATCCAAAAACACTCACCACTGATGTTAAGAAAGCACTTGCATCTGTGGAATCTCAGTTAAGCAAAAGCTTCGGAGCCAGGAAGAACCCTCTGCTGGTGTCAGTCCGGTCCGGTGCCAGAGATTCCATGCCGGGCATGATGGACACTATTCTTAACCTAGGACTTAATGACGCAACGGTTGAAGGCCTCGCGGAGGTTTCTGGAAACTCCCGTTTCGCTTGGGATTGCTACCGGCGCTTCATACAAATGTATGGAGATGTTGTCCTGGGCGTTCAGGCGAGGAACGAGGAAGAAGAAGACCCGTTTCATCAAGTTCTCGAAAAACTCAAAGAGCGAGTAGGCGTTTCTGTTGACTCTGATTTGACCACTAGAGACTTAAAAGAACTAGTCAAACGCTACAAATCGCTGATTCTCAAACGCACTCGCGCTGTATTTCCTCAGGATGTCAATGAGCAACTTTGGGGCGCTATTGGCGCAGTTTTTAGCTCCTGGAAAAATGAGCGCGCAATTCTTTACCGGCAACGGTACGGGATCCCCGCGGAGTGGGGGACTGCGGTCAACGTGCAAGCTATGGTCTTTGGAAATGCCGGCGAAACCAGTGCCACAGGTGTGGCTTTCACCCGAGATCCAGCGAATGGAGAAAAGGTCTTCTACGGGGAATACCTTATTAATGCACAGGGCGAAGATGTAGTGGCTGGGGTAAGAACCCCACAACCAATATCTCACATGGCGATCTCAATGCCAAAAAGCTTTCGGCATCTTGAGCAAGTCAGAACCAAACTAGAGCGCCACTTCAAAGATATGCAAGACTTTGAGTTTACTATCGAGAACGGACGCTTATTCATCCTACAAACCCGCAACGGGAAGCGCACAGGACTGGCAGCGATTAGGATCGCGGTGGAGATGCAGCGAGAGCGCTTAATGAACCAAAAAGCCGCCTTGCTCAAAATTCCGGCAGAATCGATCGACTCACTCTTAGTGCCTGTCTTCGATCCAAAGGCATTGAAAGCAGCAACCGTTATCGCCCAAGGATTACCTGCTGGCCCCGGCGCCGCGACCGGCAGAATCGCATTCACCGCTGCAACGGCTGAAATTGAGACTCGCAAAGGCAATAAAGTTGTGTTGTGCAGAACGGAAACATCACCAGATGATCTGAAAGGAATGCTGCACTCACAGGGAATACTTACTTCAAGAGGCGGTGTCTCCTCTCACGCGGCTCTGGTTGCTCGGCAGTTAGGTAAAGTCTGTGTTTGTGGAGCAACAGAAATCTCCATTAATTATGAAAAGCGCACCCTAGCCGCGGGCAAAGTCGTTTTACGCGAGGGAGACTATATTTCCATTGACGGCAGCACTGGAGCAATCTATGAGGGCATGATTGAAAGCGCCGATTCCGAGGTGAAACGAGTTCTTGATGGGACAATGCGTGCTAACAAGAGCTACACGTACGAGTTGTTCCAGACAGTGATGCAATGGTCAGACAAATACCGGACACTCAAGGTTAGGACCAATGCGGATACTCCAAGCATGGCAAAGAGTGCTGTCGCTTTTGGCGCAGAAGGTATTGGTCTGTGCCGTACGGAACACATGTTTTTTGATGGCGACCGCATTGACTATATGCGTCAAATGATTCTTGCAGTAGACGAAGTGCAACGGCGGGCGGCTCTCAAGAAACTGCTGCCGTTTCAGAGAAAGGACTTTGTGGGGCTCTTCAAAACCATGAACGGACGGCCTGTCACAATTCGGCTCCTCGACCCACCACTGCATGAATTCCTGCCCCATGATGACGTGGTGCGCCGTCAACTCGCTGAAAAATTAGGTGTGCCCTTCGATTTCGTGATCGATCGAATCAAAGCTCTGCACGAGGAAAATCCGATGCTAGGGTGCCGCGGTTGCCGACTCGGCATCCTTCATCCTGAGATAACTGAAATGCAGACTCGCGCAATATTTGAAGCAGCAGCACAAGTTCTGAAAAGCAAAGCAAAAATCAAAGTCAATCCTGAAATAATGATTCCTCTCATAGGATTTAGGGAAGAGCTCGCAGATCAGCTGCGCACAGTGCATCGCGTTGCTTTAGAGGTAATGAGGGCGCGCAAGGTGAGAATCAATTATCTGGTGGGAACTATGATAGAAGTACCACGTGCAGCAATCACGGCTGACGAAATAGCAAAAGACGCGGACTTTTTCAGTTTCGGCACCAATGATTTAACGCAGACGACACTAGGGCTATCAAGAGACGACATGGGGTTGTTCTACGACGAATATCAACGCAAAGAGATTTACAACCAAAATCCGTTTGCCAGCCTTGATCAATCCGGTGTAGGGAAGCTCATGCAGCAGGCTGTCGCTAGCGGAAGGTCGACGCGGGAAGGTCTCAAGCTTGGTATTTGTGGAGAACACGCCGGAGATCCCGCTTCAATAAGTTTCTGCCATAAATTGGGGCTAAATTATATAAGTTGTTCGCCACCCAGAGTGCCAGTCGCTCGACTGGCAGCTGCTCAAGCCCTGTTGAAAAATAGTCAAGGCCGCTAATGCTTTGTCTCAAACCATGCCCCATGGCGAATGCAGGAGCTAAACCTATGGAGACGTCAAGATACACAAGAGATCGCAGGGTACCTGGGAGTTGCTTTACACTGGTATATCGACGGCCAATTTTTTGCTGAGTCTTTAAGGCCTTGAGCCCATTTGCGTTTGAGCGATCGCTCAATTTTGGGGCGTAGCGAGCTTTCAATTTCTCAGAGCTCGCTCGACCTTACAACCTGCACTGGTTCCGTTGGTACACGATTACATTCGTGCAAGAACTAGCATGGTGACGTTGACCCCTCACGATCCTTGCCCGAGTAGGAACTATCCATGGCATACCACTCTTTCGTGTTCATACTTTGTCTTAGTAAGGTAAACAGTACTAATTCTCTTAATTACCACTCGGGCCGTGGTTTATCTGCTGGATGATAATCTGCTAAGCTGTTATCAGATTAGAGGTCTCGACAATAACAATTAGATCGGCGGAACTAAGCCATGAGCACCAGTGCCCTCGCCCTCCTTTCCCTGTTACCGATCATTTCGGTTGCTATCTTTCTCGTCATACTAAGGTGGCCAGCCAGCCGTGCGATGCCAATTGCCTATGTGGTAGCGGCTGGCCTTGCCTACCTTATCTGGGAAGTTTCAGGGACGAAGATAATGGCAGCAAGCGTTAACGGTCTTATTGTGGCTGGAACACTGATCTATATTATCTTCGGTGCCATTCTGCTTCTAAACACACTCCAACAAAGCGGCGCAATCGCCACAATCAGGCAAGGATTTTCCGACATTACCCCGGACCGGCGGGTCCAAGTAATCATTATTGCCTGGCTTTTTGGGTCCTTTATAGAGGGCTCTGCGGGATTTGGTACGCCTGCAGCTGTCGCGGTGCCGCTTATGGTTGGCCTCGGTTTTCCAGCGATGGCTGCAGTTGTGGCAGGCATGATAATCCAGAGTACACCCGTATCATTCGGGGCTATGGGTACACCCATTTTGGTAGGGGTGGGCACCGGGCTTTCGGCAGACCCTGAAATGTCTGCCTATGCAGCAGCTCGGGGATTTAGTGAGTTCGAACTATTCCTTGAATTCATCGCGACTAAGGTTGCGTTAGTGCATGCTATGGCTGGAACATTCATTCCGCTTCTGGTCACTTCAGTTATGACGCGATTTTTTGGCGCTAGGAGGTCATTCGCAGAGGGCTTTCAGGTCTGGCAATTTGCACTGTTCGCCGCTTTCGCCATGACTATCCCCTACCTGCTGGTCGCCACATACCTTGGGCCAGAGTTTCCTTCTATGTTTGGAGGTATGATCGGCCTTGCTATTGTGGTCAGTGCTGCGAGAGCAGGTTTTCTCATCCCTGACAAAACAGAGGCATGGGATTTTCAATCATCTGAACTGTGGGAGGCAGAGTGGAGCGGCAAGCATCAGCATCAGAGCACCACTGAACCGCAGTCAAGAAGCATGAGTCTCATCACGGCGTGGTCCCCTTATGTCTTTGTAGCTGGGTTGCTCGTATTAACTAGACTAAGAGCACTGAATTTAGAGACTTATCTACGCGACGACCATCCCCTAATCACTTGGACATGGCCAACAATCTTCGGAAGTGATATCTCTGCCTCATTCCAGCCACTATGGTCTCCGGGGACTATTTTTATCCTGGTGAGTCTGATTACAATAGCTCTGCATAAACTCAGCTTTACCAATTATCAACTCGCGCTTTCCAGTTCTCTTAAAACGCTGGTGCCAGCCTCGACGGCGCTTGTTTTTACCGTGCCTATGGTACAAGTATTTATAAACAGCAGTGGCGGTGCAGCGGGCTTTGAACAAATGCCGCTCGCACTTGCTGAGGGGGTCGCCAATCTTGCTGGAGCAGCCTGGCCCTTCTTCGCAACTTTTATCGGTGGGCTTGGTGCTTTCGTAGCCGGCAGCAATACCGTCAGCAATATGATGTTTTCTCTTTTCCAGTTTGGAGTCGGAGAGCGTATCTTGGTTGACCCGACCTGGATTGTCGCGTTGCAAGCAGTTGGCGGAGCCTCTGGCAATATCATTTGTGTCCATAACGTGGTGGCGGCTTCTGCAGTTGCGGGACTGATTGGCAAAGAAGGTGCGGTGATTAGAAAAACCTTACTGCCTTTTTTCTACTATGCACTGATGACGGGATCGATCGGCTATGGGATCGTCAATCTCAATAATGGCCTGCTCAATCCCGGGTTTGTTGTCGCAGCGATCATTGTTTTTGTCTTTGCATATCATATCTTCAAATACAATCGAGCTAAACCCGATTGAATGAGAATCGGATCGACGCTGCTTATCCATGTTGAAGATTTAGTACATGAGCACAGCGCTTACTAAAATTAACTCAGTTGATTCTAGACAGCTTATCGTTGCTACCGCTGGCCATGTTGATCACGGTAAATCTGCGCTGATCAAGCAACTCACCGGGATAGAGACAGACACGCTGCAGGTGGAGAAAGAGCGGGGTCTGACCATCAACCTTGGATACGCCTATCACCACTTTAGGATCCAGAACGGGCCTACCTCATCAGAAGTCACCCTAGGCTTTGTTGATGTGCCCGGCCACTCCGACTTCATCCACAACATGCTGGCCGGGGTAAGCAGCGTAGACTCAGCCTTGCTGGTCGTGGCATCAGACGACGGCATCATGCCGCAAACTCGTGAACATCTCGCGATCCTGAGTTTGTTAGGCATAGAACAACTGACCGTAGCAATTTCCAAAATCGACAGGGTCGAAAAAGCTAGAACTTTGGAAGTAGAACAACAACTCTCCGAGCTCCTTACCACGTTTGGATTCACTGCCCCTTTATTCCAAGTAAGCAATATAACTGGTGCAGGTGTCTCTGAGCTTAAAGCCCATCTGATATCGCTGGCAGCGCAAAAACTTAAAGGCGAAATAAAGCCACTTGATCAGGAAGCTCGCTTTCTCATCGACCGAAGCTTCAATGTCAAAGGTATTGGTACAGTTGTGACGGGTTGTCTGCGTTCGGGCCAGATAAAGGTAGGCGATCGACTCTTACAGGGGCCCAGTGGTGAAATTGCTCGGGTACGAAGCATTCGCCTGGACCAAAAGGCAATACAAACGCTGCGCCCAGGCCAGAGGGCTGCGCTCAGCATCAATCTCGACCAGACCATCGTCAAAAGGGGCGATTGGTTGATGGATAATACGATTTATCACACGGTAACACGTTTTGATTGTCGTATTCTGGCAACGGGGCTCTTGAATCGGTTCAAACCGAGCGCTCGATATCACCTCTATCATGGTTGCGGCCACTATCTGATCAGCATCCGAGCCTTGGATCCCGTGCAAGGCTACTGCCAGATCCTGAGCCCAAGCCCTCTCTCTTTAGCTTATGGCGACCGTTTTATTATTCGGGATCCAGCAGCTGCTATGACGCTCGCCGGAGGGCATGTGGTCGATCTATTCGTTCCCAGGCGCGGGCGAGCCAGTGAAGCACGGCTGAAGGAACTCGCCGCCGGCGATCAGCCAGCTCAATCCGCTCTGGAGAACTTACTGAAAATCTCCACACTTGGTGTAAACCTCAAGCAGTTTCGTCTCAATCATGCTCTAAAGCATGATTCTCTGGACAAGCTGCTGACTGCAGTAAATCCGCGCCCGATTGTGTTCAAGACAGAAGAGAAACTAGGCGGACACTGTATATCTCAGTCGCATTATCAAACCTGGTGCGATCGCATACGAGTTTTGCTGAAAAATTTCCACAGTAAAAGCCCGAGTGAAGCAGGCATCTCAGAATCTGCTTTATCGAACCGGCTCAATTTCTCGGGCGCGCACGAGGTACTCAGCCAACTGCTCGAGCTGATGCGCTCAAGTGGTCTGATCAACCTCAATGGGACTCTATTTCATTTACCCAACCATCGAGCACAACTCAGTCGCGAACAATGTGAGTTTATAGAAAAGGTTCAGCCGCGGCTGAAGGACGCCGGCAAAGTGCCACCCAGAACCCTGGAACTGGTGGAGATGACCGGCATTCCATTAAAAGTACTTCACGGAGTTTTACGGGAGGCCGTCAGATCTGGGAGCGTCATACAGGTAGCGGACAACCGGCATTTTCTGCCAGAAACTATCTCGGAGCTCGCGTCCTTTACTGAATCTCTGGCCAACCAAAGCAAGCATGGCTCTTTTACGGTTATTGCGTTCAGGGATGCTTCCGGCATTGGAAGAAACCTCTGCATTGAAATCCTGGAATACTTCGACGCCAAAGGGTTTACCCGAAGAGATGGAAATACACGTCTAATTCGCGCCCAAAAAGAGGAAATCTTCAAATGAGCATTATTGGGCTACTCAGAACGGTATCCGACCGCCTTGCATCCTGATCAATTCAAACAATGAAGTTTGACTGGCAAATGGGTGTAGCCTTTCACAAAGCTTGAGTAGACTCTCTTCGGCTGTCCGACAACCTCAACCATTCTGAAGCGCTGCATTATCTCTTCCCATAAGACACGCAACTGCATCTCTGCTAGACGGTTGCCCATACAACGATGAAGACCAAACCCAAAGGACAAATGCTGACGCGCTTTGTCTCGGTCAATGAGAAACTCATCTGCCCTGTCGATGACTTCGCTATCCCGGTTGCCAGACGCATACCACATCACTACTTTATCGCCTGCCTTAATTTGCTTGCCACCAAGTTCGGTGTCGACCAGAGCAGTGCGCCGCATATAGG
>TARA_B100001057_G_scaffold453594_1_pt1 | contig 18731 bp, 15 predicted proteins | sample TARA_B100001057 | Tara Oceans TARA_B100001057 (sample SAMEA2621839) | marine metagenome | biome: marine biome (ENVO:00000447); feature: surface water layer (ENVO:00002042); material: "saline water (ENVO:00002010), including plankton (ENVO:xxxxxxxx)" | depth 5 m
GGAATGTCATCCAATAATAGGGCTATGGAATTTGCTCCATCATCTAGTAATTGTTTTGATTTATTATAGAGTAAAGTGTAATCAGAACTTTTTTTATTTTTTGTTTTATTATTGAACTTCTTGAAATCAAAGTCTAATCCAGGAGCTATACCTGCTATAACATTTATATTATTTCTTTTACTAAATTTTGTGAAATCACGAAAACTTTTTCGCCAATTCAAATCATATTTTTTTCTCCAATTTAATCTATGGTATAAATCTTCCTTAGGTGCGTAAAAATAGGTATTCATATTATTTTTTTGGAGTGAATTAATTATAAGCTTTCTATTTTCCCAGCTTAATAGTTTACCATAATAACCTTCTATGTAACCTGTTGTACTATTTTTATCTTTATTTTTTTTCATTTGATATCGTCATCTGTTATAAAATACCATGATATCTAAATTTGGAGAGAAATATAATGAAAATTTTAGCTCTTGGTGCTCATCCTGACGATATTGAGATCTTTATGTATGGTTTAGTTTTTATTTATAAAAATGAAGGTAATCAGGTGTTTACAATGATTGCCACAGATGGTGCAAAAGGAGGCTCTCAGGAAGATGATTTATTAACCAAGCAAAGAGAAGGGGAAACTATTGCGGGGTTAAAACATTTATCTGCACCTATTTTTTTAAATATACCAGATAGTGAGTTAGGAGAAGACCCTGTTCATCAAAAAATTATTAAAGAAAACATCTTAAATATTATGCCAGATTTGATTATTACCCATTCTAAACATGATTATCACGCAGATCATCGGTCGTTATCAATTTTAACGAGTAATGCTGTTAGTCATTATATACCTATTTTATATTGTGATACTTTGATGGGGGTAAATTTTAATCCAAATTATTATGTAGATATAACAGAGCATTTTAAGTTTAAAGAAGAAGCTATTCTAAAACATGAAAGCCAAAATCCAAAAAGGTTTGTAGAATTGTCCAAATTGATGAATTCCTACAGAGCTGCTCAATGTAATGCGCCTCAAGGTAGATATGCAGAAGCATACAGTTTCTTACCATCATTTCCTTTTACAGACTTAAGAGAAATTTTACCCCCTTCTCTTAAAGTGAGGTCTTTTCATATTGATAATCAAAACGGTTTTTTATAGATAATTATATAGGTTGCCTCCTGATAGAGGTTGTAAAACTCCAGTAGTAGACGGAAAGGTAGTTGGGAGTTTATAAATACACCTAGCTGACAGGTAAGCTATTAACTCAGATTCAATATAATCAAAATCAATGCCCAATTGATTATCATTTAAAAACTTTAATCTTAATCTATCTTCTAAGCGGTTCATTAAGTGAGTGTTCCTATAACCGCCACCAGTAATTAAAACACTGTTAACTTCATGAGGCAAAAATTTTAAGCTAGATATAATAGACTCAATAGTTAGCTCTGCCAAAGTAGCCATAAGATCGGCATTAGAGTAATTTTTTTTAATTAGTTTATTATAAAAATCTATAAATGAGTGCCTGTCAAGAGATTTTGGAGGTGGTTTTTTAAAAAAACCATGATTTAGAATTTTTTTTATTATTTTTTTATCTGGAGTTCCTTTTGAAGCTAAGTCTCCATTTTTATCAAAATGCTTATTGGATATAATTGACATATAATTGTCCATTAATGCATTGCCTGGTCCAGTATCAAAGCCAATTAACTTATTGCCATCCCAGTAAGTTAAGTTTGAAACACCACCTATATTTAAAATACAAGATGGTAGTTCTAAATTAAATTCTTCGATTATATATTGATGATAAATTGGTGCTAATGGAGCTCCTTCTCCACCTGACTTAAGGTCTTTAGATCTAAAATCAAATATGACATTCTTTTTAAACATCTTAGCTAATTTTATTGGGTCTCCTAGCTGAATAGATGTTTTGTTGTCAGGGTCGTGATAAATTGTTTGCCCATGAAAACCAATAATGTCAGCCATCTGAATTATATTTAGATCTTTTAAAGCTAAATAATGTTCGTTTGTGATAAATTCATCTAAATATTGTTTTTTTTTTAAATTAATATTAATATCTTCATTCAATATTTCCATTAAAAAAGATCTAGTTTTATTGCTATACTTATAAAAGTAATTTTTGTTTAATCGTCTTAAATTTAAACCATTGGTTTGAACTAAGCTAATGTCTATTCCATCTACGCTTGTGCCAGTCATAAGACCAATTATATTTAAAAAGTCATATTTCAAAATTAAAATTTCCTTTTTGCACTATTATTACTTATAAAACAGTTAACATGACTAGATATATATCTAAAACTGAACTTTTATATAAAAAAAGCAAGCCCATAGACCATTTAAGTGTAGGTAAGGGTATAACTTTAATGGTAAATGAACATAAACACGCTGCAATGGCAGTCAAAAATGTTACTGATTCTATAGAGTTGGCTATAAATCAAATTTATGAACGTCTAATGTTTCATAATGAAGGAAGATTAATTTATGTTGGTGCAGGTACTTCTGGCAGAATAGGTGTACAAGATGGTGTCGAACTTTTGCCAACATTTAATTGGCCAAATAGTAGGGTAGATTATATAATAGCAGGAGGTAATAAAGCTATTTTAAAAGCTGTAGAAGATGCCGAAGATGACGTTTTGGCAGCTAAAGAAGCTATTTTAAAAAAGTTTATAAATTCAACTGATGTTGTGATTGGTTTGGCAGCAAGTGGTAACACTCCCTTTACATGCAAAGTATTAGAAGAAGCTGATAAAAGAGGTGCTCTTACAATTGCAATTAGCAACAATCCCCACGGATATATATTAAAATTTGGACATGCTAAAATTATACTCGATACTCAAGAAGAAGTAATATCAGGTTCAACAAGATTAAAAGCTGGCACTGCTCAAAAGATTTGTCTTAATATTATTTCTTCTATGGTAATGATAAAAATGGGCAGAGTTAAAAATGGAACAATGAGTCATATGGTACCAACGAACGAGAAACTTAGAAATAGAAAGCTAAAGATAAAAAAACAGTTATAATAGTTAAATTATAATTTTTTTGAAGTAAGTTCTAACAACAGGAGTAATGAAAATTAAGAAAGTTGCTTTAATAACAGGCTCATCAGGTTTTATAGGGTTTCATTTAGCAAAATTTCTACTGTCTTATGATTGGAAAATTATAGGTCTTGATGCTATGACGGAGTATTATGACGTAGACTTAAAGAATGCTAGACAAAAGCTTTTATGTGAAAATCTTAATTTCTATAATTACATGGGTTTAGTCCAAGATACAAATTTATTAAATGAAATTTACTCACTTCATAAACCAAATATTGTTATACATTTAGCAGCACAAGCAGGTGTAAGATACTCAATCGAGAACCCTAAATCTTACGTTGAATCTAATTTAATGGGGACTTTTCACATTCTTGAAATGGCAAGAAAATACAAACCTTTACATTTACTAATGGCATCAACTTCCTCTGTTTATGGCAATAATAAAGACTTGCCATTTAATGAAACCCAAAAATGTGACACTCAAATGTCTTTTTATGCTGCAACTAAAAAATCTAATGAAGCTATGGCTCACTCATATTCTCATTTATATGGTATACCCACGACTATGTTTAGGTTTTTTACTGTTTATGGGCCATGGGGAAGGCCTGATATGGCTTTTTTTAAATTTACTAAGAACATTTTATCAGATAAATCTATTGATGTGTATAATAAAGGTAATATGATCAGGGACTTTACTTATGTTGCTGATTTAGTTAAAGCGATCACTCTTTTGGTAACTAAGATACCCCAAAAAATTAATAAAAGAAAAGAGAATATCAAAAATGATAGTATTTCTGATGTGGCTCCATTTAGAATAGTTAATATTGGAAACTCTAAGCCTATTAATTTATTTGATTTTATAAAAGAATTAGAGAGAATATTGGGAAAAGAGGCTAAGAAAAATTTTTTAGGTATGCAGGATGGAGATAATTATAAAACACATAGTAATATAGATCTACTTGAGAGTCTTACTGGTTTCCGTCCAAATACACCTTTGCATGAAGGATTGTCAGAATTTGTAAAATGGTATAAATCATATTATTAATAATCTTAATATAATAATGAAAATGTTTATAAAAATTAACCACATAAAACAGCTCAATTAAAATCCATCATTTTTATTACATTAAAATCATTACCTATTCTCTGAATAATTCGAAATAGAGGTTCTGTTTTAGTCATCATATGGAAAGCATTTGCGTGAATGCAATTTAAACTATCAACCATAATGCCAACGTGACCTCTCCAGAAAATTACACATCCTCTTTTTAAATCATAAATATTCTTGATATTTTTTTTTTTTAACTTTACTTGTTGTGAACTATTTCTAGGTATAGTTTCTCCATATGTTTGGTAGGATAATTGTAATAAAGCCGAACAATCGAGTCCAATGGTATCTCTTCCTCCCCATTTATATGGAGTACCCTCTAATAGTTGAGCAATTTCTACCCAATCTTTAACTTTATGTTGAAGTTTAACAATGTGCTTGGTTGGGACATAACCAGTTTGTATTTTATTATCATAATACAAACTAATTTCTGCCCAATTAGATTTAATTTTTTCCACTAATATTTTAGCACCCATGGGCAGATAGAATAAGGAATTAGATTTTGCATCTTTATTAACATAGATAAAAGATCTTTTAACAAGAACTCTATGTGTCGGATTTTTAAATTTGTGTAATCCTTCTTTTTTAATCCATCCACAATAATTGTCAGTACTTAATTTGCAATAAACCCAATCTAAGTGCTCCTCTAAAATTTCAACAGTTTCACCAAATAAACATTCAGTTTCAAGAGTGGATCTCTCTGTGGGTTCTGATTTCATAGATACTGATGAATTAATAATGTTCATGTGAATTTGTCTTTAGCCCAAGTTTTCACGTCAAAATTTGGACAAGTTTTATTAGTATTACCAGTATCTCGATGTCCAACTATTTTAGCGTTAGGATGTAAAGATTTCCATTTTCTTAAAATTTTTTCCAATGATAAATATTGTTTGGTTGTAAATTTATTTCTTCCTATCAGACATACACCTAAGCTAATATCATTTTTACCTTTAACGTGAGCTCCAATCCAGTATTCGGGTCGCCCATTTTCCACTTTTCCAGATCTGTTGATTATTTTATGATATCCTACGCCATCCCAACCAAATTTTAAATGCATTTCATGCAGATCTAAAGCGCTCAAATCTTGAGTATCCTTAGTGTCAGAGCAATGAACTACAAGTAATTTAACATTCTTAATAATCGACATATTCATATATCTAAATTAAACGTATCCAATTTCATTTACACCAATTAAAAAGTAATTTAAACTGATTTTATATTATTATATATATTTTAATTTTGTTCATAAGTAGAAATTGTTAAAATAATTATTTATACATAACTCGCTGGTTTATAAATTATATACCTGTGCGGTAGCTTTAGCTAAAAAAGTATATCTTAATATTATTCAATACTTTCGGGACAATCATTGAATATCAATATTAAAAAAAATTATATATATTCAATATAGAATTTAGCTCTCTAGTGTCGGTTTTGACGGTAATGCATATTTATAACTTTTGAGTCGATTTTATATAATTTAGGTAAGTAAAACGATTCATGTGCATCAAATTAACTTCATCTTTATAAGAAAGCTCTTAACTTGATAGCAACATTAAATTCTTCTTAAACCTATTTGGTTAAGATATTGATTTTTGATATGAAGAGAGTAAAAACGGTTATTATTGATTATTGAACATAAAAGGAGATTAGATGTTAGATGGAAAAACATTTAAGGCGGTTATAAAAAAATACCAATGGTCTAAATAGACCTCTCCTTAGTCTATGATTTTCATGCATTTTAGAGGCAAATGGACTAATGAGCCCACAAAATTGAAACTTGGCAACATGCATTCCTTAAAAGTGTTTCAATCGAAACTTGAAATGTCTTAGATGACCAGGTTGGTGAGTTTAAGTGGCTTGATCTATAAGTGGTGGCTAAAGATGAAAGATTTTACCTTATATACTTATGCAAATATGACAGTTGGTTATTAAATGATAGGTACAAACGATGATTAAAGCTGTGATTATGGCGGGTGGCTCAGGTACACGATTGTGGCCTTTATCTAGAGCTTCGCACCCTAAGCAATTCTTAGCGCTACATGATGATGATACCATGCTTCAGGCTACGTTCAAGCGACTTGATGGCTTAGATATCCAGTCCTCAGTGACCATATGTAACGAAGAGCACCGCTTCTTTGTGGCAGAGCAGCTTCGTGAAATTGACAAGTTAGGCTCAATTATTTTAGAGCCCGTTGGCAGAAATACTGCGCCAGCAATTGTACTTGCCGCACTTTCATTACCTGAGGGTGAGGATCCTCTATTACTAGTTCTTGCGGCTGATCATGTGATTGAAGATGAGGAGTCATTCACTAGGACGATAATAGACGCAATCCCTTTAGCGAAGGCCGGAAAGCTTGTCACCTTTGGTGTCGTCGCCCATGAGCCAAATACAGGTTATGGCTATATAAAGAAGGGTGAATCTCATGGTCCTGGATTTACTGTCTATGAATTTGTAGAAAAACCCTCTATTGAAGTCGCAAAAGAGTATCTCGAATCAGGGGACTACTTCTGGAATAGTGGTATGTTCCTATTTAAGGCTAGCCGCTATTTGGAGGAGCTTAAAAGTCATCGTCCAGATATTTATAAGGCTTGCCAGTTATCAATGAAGGATATTTCAAAAGATAATGACTTTTTGAGAGTCAATGAGGCGATGTTCAGTGCATGCCCAAGTGATTCTATCGACCGTGCGGTGATGGAAAAAACAGATGATGCTGTTGTGGTTCCATTAGACGCTGGTTGGAGTGATGTAGGATCATGGTCATCCTTGTGGGACATAAGTGAAAAAGACGAGAACGGCAACGCCGTTTATGGAGATGTCACGCTCCATAAAGCAAATAACTGCTATGTGAGAACTGATGGAAAGTTAGTTACCGCAATTGGTGTGGATGACCTAGTGATTATATCGACCAAAGATGTATTGGCTGTGGCGCACAAGGATAGTGTTCAGCATGTAAAAGTTGTCGCGGAGCAGTTAAGATCCGAATCAAGAACTGAATGGGAGCACCATAGAGAAGTTTATAGGCCATGGGGCAAATATGACTTGATTGACAGTGGTGAAAGATATCAAGCTAAGAGAATAACAGTAAAACCGGGTGCTAAGTTGAGTGTTCAAATGCATCATCATCGTTCTGAGCATTGGGTGGTTGTGTCTGGGACGGCAAAAGTTACAAATGGCAAAAAAACTTTTATGCTGTCTGAAAACGAATCTACGTATATTCCCGTTGGTGTTATCCATGCACTTGAAAACCCCGGAAAAGTTGATCTTGAATTGATAGAAGTGCAGTCGGGTAGTTATCTTGGTGAGGATGATATTGTTCGCTTTGAAGATCTGTATGGTAGACAGTTAAAATGAGCTTCATTAATCCTTTAGTTACGAAGTTTTTATTATTCCAAAATTATAGGAAACGGTTTTAAAATATTATGGAAGCTAGGAGGTTATGTTTAAGCTTTTTTTAAACCTCGTTTTTTCTTCCCACGCTTGTTAAAATCTTGCTGGCAACTTATAATTATTACTATGTTTTGGCGACATTCAAGTTTGTATAACTTGCGTTTGCACTAATGGAAATCGGCAGTGATACCCACGATTAGTGAATTATCTTAAAGTGTGACAGACAGATAGAAGGTATAAAGCGGTTGCAATTTAACTTAGTTAATTATTGATCAAAATATTCTTATTTTCCTTTTTTAGTGTGTCTCTCTTCTTCCGGCTTTTTAAAACGTTATTTTTAAGTAATTATTTAATTTAAGAACAAGAAATTTATTGTACATGGTGCGGTCAAACATAGTTATAGCGAAAGATACGGTGAATAATCTTAATGATACAATTTAATAATATAATTATTGAAAAAATTAAAAACAAGACAGCAATTGTTGGGGTAGTCGGTTTGGGCTATGTCGGGCTCCCATTGTGTCTGCGATATTCTGATGTTGGATACCAAGTACTTGGTATAGATACCGATAAAAGTAAGGTGGCTACTCTGAATGAAGGGTCCTCATACCTAAAGCAGTATTCCGATGAAAGTGTCCAGCGGGCAAATGCCAATGGTTTTAAGGCTACGTCTGATTTTTCTATGGCAATTGAAGCCGATGTGCTTGTTATCTGTGTTCCGACGCCACTTGGTCAGCATCGAGAGCCAGACCTGAGCTTTGTGAAATCTACAGTAGAAGAGCTAACCCCATATCTACGCAAAAACCAATTACTCTCATTGGAAAGTACGACTTATCCAGGTACTACTTCTGAAGTGTTTTTACCCGCTATTAGCTCGGTTGGCTTGGTGGCTGGTCAGGATTTGTTTCTAGTTTACTCGCCCGAAAGAGAAGATCCTGGTAACAGATCATTTAGCATAGGCACCATCCCTAAAGTGATTGGTGGTTATTCACAAGAGTGCCTCGCTGCGGGTAGCTTATTCTATGAGAAAGCTGTTGATAAGGTTGTAGGAGTTTCGTCTCTAGAGGCTGCCGAAATGACTAAGTTGCTTGAAAATATCCATAGAGCAGTAAATATTGGTCTAATAAATGAAATGAAGATCGTTGCAACGCGAATGGACATCGATATTTATGAGGTCATTCGAGCGGCTGCCACCAAACCTTTTGGCTTTACACCCTATTATCCTGGTCCAGGCTTGGGAGGTCACTGTATACCTATTGATCCCTTCTATCTTACATGGAAAGCAAGGGAGTATGACCTGCACACTCGGTTTATAGAGCTCGCGGGCGAAGTCAACTCCAACATGCCCAAATGGGTGGTGGAACGTGTTATTCACGCCTTGAACTCCATCGGCAAATCGGTTAAAGGTGCGAAAATATTAATGTTAGGCGTTGCCTATAAGAAAAATATTGATGATACCCGAGAATCGCCTGCTTTAGTTATGTTGAATATGTTACTGGCACTCCACGGTGAGGTTGAGTTTGCAGATCCGCACGTTAGCAAGGTTAGCTTGCCTGGTGCTAATAATGAAACCCTTAGTCGCGTAGAACTTTCTGCTGGAAAAATCGCTTCTTACGATCTTGTTTTAGTTGCCACAGATCACGATGAAATTGATTTCAAGAAAATTTTAGAGTATGCATCATTAATAGTTGACACTCGTGGGGTTTATCAAGCTTCTGAATCAAAAGTAATCAGGGCCTGATCCCATGATTTTTTGCCGGTATTTGGGTAGATCTTTTGTATCTATTAATTTAAGGTTTTTTTGACCAAAAAGGATGTAAGTAACTTATCAGATGAAGCAGTTACTAATGAAAAATGGCATTGTAAGCGTTGTGGACGTCCCAGCTCCTGGCGTGCAAGCAGGTTCTATTTTGGTGGCGGTTGACTACTCATGCATATCTGTGGGTACGGAGATTAGCGGGCTAAAGTCTGGAGGTGAGCCACTATGGAGGAAAGCCCAGCGAAGCCCTGAGCAAGTTCGAGCAGTATTGTCTCTAGCTAAAGAGCAAGGTTTAAAGCAGGTTTACGAAAAAGTAACTAAGAAGTTGGATACTGCACTTGCTATCGGCTATTCACTTTCCGGTGTGGTAGTTGATGTCGGCGCCGAAGTCACGGAGTTCGTCAAGGGTGATCGGGTTGCTTGTGCAGGTGCTCAGTGTGCACATCACGCTGAAGTGGTGTGTATACCAAAGAATTTGGCAGTTAAGGTCCCAAAAAGTATAGATATGGCAGGTGCTTCAACGGTAACTCTCGGCGCCATAGCTTTGCAAGCTGTTAGACGCTGTAACCCGACGCTCGGGGAGACTGTTGTTGTATTGGGTTTGGGAATTCTTGGCCAAATACTAGTCCAATTACTTAAAGTAAATGGCGTAACAGTAGTTGCGATCGATCTCGATAGTGACAAAATTGCATTAGCCACAAAATGTGGGGCTGATTTTGCAATACTTCCAACAGAATCTGACTCAAAATCTATAGTAAATAGCTTGACGGATGGACATGGTGCTGATGCCGTAATAATAGCTGCGTCAGCAACATCAGACGAAGTGGTTTCGGATGCGTTTCAACTGTGTCGCAAAAAAGCCAGGGTAGTATTGTTGGGTGATGTAGGTCTTGGTATTCGGCGGGAAGATATTTATGTCAAAGAGCTGGATTTTCTTGTATCCACATCCTATGGCCCTGGGCGTTACGACCCGAGTTACGAAGAAAACGGACAAGATTATCCACTAGCTTATGTTCGATGGACAGAAAATAGAAACATGGTTCATTACCTATCACTTATTGAGCAAGGTAAGATCGTACTAGACAACCTCATTACAAGTACGACGCCTTTGATAGAGGCGCCTCATCTATATAATAAGCTGAAACAAAGTGGTACTGGATTAATTGCTTTGCTTGCTTACCCAAGCAAAGGAAATGCAGAAATTTTAACTCGTACTACCATTCCAACAATTCGAAAGTCACAGAAGAACGGCCGCATTAGAGTAGGTATTGTTGGAGCTAGTGGTTTCGCAAAGGCGATGCACTTGCCGAATTTGGTTAGGCTCAAAAATAAGTTTGAGATTCATGCTATTATGAGTCGATCTGGTCATAATGCGTTAGAAGTGTCCCGTCAGTTTGATGCTAAGTACGCAACGACTGACTATCAAGAAATGCTAAGTGACAAGGACTGCGATGCGATTATTATTGCCACTCGGCATAACCTGCATGCAGATCAGGTTATCCGTGCATTAGAAGCAAGAAAACATGTGCTAGTAGAAAAGCCTCTAGCGCTGAATTTAGATGAATTGAGGTTCATAGAAGAGTTCTATCAAGCCAACCCTGAAGGACCCCTTTTACTGACTGGATTTAACCGTCGATTTTCTTCCCATGCTCGAGTCGCAAACGAACTTGCTGAGGCAAGAAATGGTCCTTTTATACTGAACTATAGAATGAATGCAGGCTACATACCGCTGAACCATTGGGTTCATGGTCAAGAGGGTGGTGGGCGAAATATTGGGGAAGCGTGTCATCTGTACGATCTGTTTACTTATCTTGCAAATTCCGAGTGCGTTGACGTGCAAGCATCGGCAATAACTCCAACATCAACCTATCATTCTAGAAACGATAACTTTATTGCCACAATCGGTTTTAAAGATGGGTCAGTCGCGACATTAACCTTCACTGCTCTTGGAAGTTCTTTGCATCCTAAAGAACAGTTTGATCTTTATGTGGATGGTCAAGTCGTGTCTATGAATGATTATAAAAGTACTGTAGTTACGGGTCGTCCCAGAATGGGGGTATCCACAAAATTTGCGTCAAAAGGGCAATACGAAGAACTCATAGCTTTTGGTAATGCTATAAATACTGGTGGAGATTGGCCAATCCCTCTTTGGCAACAAATGCAAGCCAGCAAAATAGCAATTCAAATAGAAAAATTAATTTCTGGAGATCTACATTAATATGGAAAAGAAAAAAGCGCTTATCACAGGTGTTACTGGACAAGATGGTGCTTATCTTGCCGAGTTCTTGTTAGATAAGGGCTATGAGGTTCACGGTATTAAACGACGATCATCTTCGATTAACACGGTCCGAATAGACCACCTTTACCAGAACCCGCATGTTAAGGATCGTAACTTCATTTTACATTACGGCGACATGACGGATTCTTCTAGTTTAATCGCTATTATCGGTAAAATTAAACCGGACGAAATTTATAACCTAGCTGCTCAGTCGCATGTTGCAGTTTCTTTCGAAGAACCAGAATATACGGCGAACTCCGATGCCTTAGGCCCGCTGAGACTGCTAGAAGCAATCAGGCTCTTAGGCTTAGTTGATAAGACTAAGTTCTATCAGGCGTCAACCTCAGAACTTTTTGGTAAGGTTCAAGAGACACCTCAAAAGGAAACGACTCCGTTTTACCCAAGGTCCCCGTATGCTGTGGCCAAGATGTATGCTTACTGGATTACTATAAACTATAGGGAAGCCTATGGTATGTTCGCATGCAATGGGATTCTTTTTAACCACGAGTCACCAATACGAGGTGAGACATTTGTTACTCGGAAAATAACGCAAGCGATGTCGAAAATTAAGCTTGGACTCCAAGATTGCTTGTATCTGGGCAATATGGATGCCAAGCGGGACTGGGGACATGCGCGAGACTATGTTGAAATGCAGTGGCTTATGTTACAGCAGGATGTTGCTGAAGATTTTGTAATTTCGACTGGTGTTCAGTATTCGGTTAGGGATTTTGTTGAAAGAGTTGCTGTTGAATTGGGTATAAAAATTCGGTGGGAAGGCACTGGAATTGCAGAGCGTGGAGTAGATATAGAAAGTGGAAAGACAATTATTGCTGTTGATGAGAATTATTTTAGACCGACGGAGGTTGAAACACTCCTAGGAGATTCGTCTCTGGCAGCTGAAAAATTAGGTTGGAGGCCGACAACGACCTTTGAGGAACTGGTGAGTGAAATGGTTTTGTCTGATCTCAAGGAGGCGGAGTTTTTACAATATAAGGCGAGCTTTAATCGAGACGGTAAAAAATGACCACATCGTTAGATTCACTGTCAATTGATCGTTCCTTAAAGATTTTTGTTGCGGGCCATGGAGGAATGGTTGGGTCATCTATTATTCGAAATCTAAAGATTAATGGTTTCGACAACATTATTACACGCAGTCGTGCAGAGGTTGACCTTACTCGTCAAGAGCAAGTAGAAAAATTTTTTTCTGAAACGAAAATTGATTATGTGATAATCGCGGCTGCAAAAGTGGGGGGTATTAATGCGAACAATCTTTATCCTGCGGACTTTATCTACGAAAATTTGATGATACAGAACAATCTGATCAAGGGTTCGTTTGATGCTGGAATAAAACGTCTGTTGTTGTTGGGTAGTTCATGTATTTATCCAAAATTAGCTGATCAACCGATGGAGGAAGATTATTTATTAACCGGTCATTTAGAGCCCACTAACGAACCTTATGCTGTTGCTAAAATTGCTGGCATTAAGATGTGTGAGTCTTTTAACAGGCAGCACGGTACGGATTACAGAAGTGTGATGCCAACAAATCTATATGGGCCTGGTGATAATTTTGATCTTCAAACAAGTCATGTGATTCCGGGTCTAATTCATAAAGTTCACTTAGCAAAGTTGTTGAAGAGTTCTGAAGTAGAGATATGGGGTTCGGGAAACGTATACCGGGATCTATTGTATGTCGACGACATGGCCGAAGCTGCACTTTTAGTAGCGTTATCTCCTATTGAGGCCATCAGTAAAGTGGTAAATCCTATGACATCTCATATTAATATTGGCTCCGGTGCGGAGATTACAATCAAAGAGTTAGCTTTGATGATTTGCGAAGTAATCGATTATGGGGGAAAGATGATATTTGATCACTCAATGCCTGACGGTTCTCCAAGAAAGTTCCTGAGTATAGATAAAGTTACATCTTTGGGGTGGAGGCCTAAGGTCAACCTGGCTGAAGGTTTGATTAAAACATATAGCTTTTTTCTTGAGTTCAATAGTTAGCATTAGAGGTTAACACACGATGATTAAAAAAGACCATCCAATAAGGAAACTTGCATGGCAAGTAATATCTAATATTCCATATACAAGGCAGTACCTGTCGCGTAAATGGGTTAAAGATGAGTATATGGCATTTGCTTATAAGAACATGGAATACGTTTTCTTGTCGATAGCTAGATTTGCGCACATTAATCGGCCGATCGATGGGTATTATATGGAGTTTGGTTCGCATGAAGGTCGAACGATGCGATTGGCGTGGAGACACTTCCGTCATTTGTTTGACTGGGACTTTATAGCTTTCGATTCCTTTGAAGGTTTGCCTGAGATCGAGAGTATCGATAAGCAACAGATTTGGAAAAAAGGCCGCTTGAAGACTGGGGAGTTGGATTTCGTTGATATAGTTACCAAGAGTGGTATGCCAAAATCTAAAATAAAGACTGTTAAGGGATTCTATGATGACTCCCTTACGCCTGAATTGGCTGCCAGCCTTTTGCCTCGCAAGGCGGCCGTGATCTATGTTGACTGTGATTTATATAAGAGCACAATACCAGTGCTAAAATTTACACTACCCTTTCTCCAAAAGGGAACTGTGATTGTTTTTGATGATTGGAATTGTTTTTACGGTGATCCTGCTAAAGGTGAGAGGAGGGCTTGGGGGGAGTTCCTAGCAGAGAACCCACAGCTCGTCTTCGAGAAGTTTGTGAGTACTAATGAGGCGCAGTCATTTGTCTGCATTAAACCCTAGAAATTCCGTTAGTTTAGAAAAATGAGGTGTGGCTAAATGAATAAAAACGTAGAACATGACCTAAAAGTTGGTCATCAAGTGAAATGTCAGATCTGTGGATGTACAGACCTTATTCCGATAGTTGATTTAGGGTTTATAGCGCCGTGTGACTCTTTGCTGTGGCCTGAACAGCTAAAGAAAGCAGAGACTCTATACCCTCTTAATCTTGTCAGATGCCCAGAATGCACGTTGGTACAAATTGATTATGTGGTTGACCATGAAGAATTATTTTTCCCTGAATATCCTTACAGAAGTGGAATCACTCCAACGCTTGTCGACAACTTGCGCTCTACTGGTTCGACTATCGTTAATCGATATAATATTGCTAAGGGGAAACTTGCCATAGACATTGGTTCAAATGATGGCACGTTACTTACTGGTTTTAAGGACATAGGTTTGCGGGTTCTTGGTGTGGAGCCGACGAATATTGCTGAGATAGCTAATGGCAATGGTATAGAGACAATTAAGGAATTTTTTACAGAGGACGTGGCAAGGGGTATTGTTGAGAAATATGGTAGCGCCAGTGTGGTGACTGCTGCTAATATGTTCGCTCATGTTGCACAGTTAGGGAGTTTGATCAGAGGTGCGGAGCATTTGCTGGTCGATGACGGTTTGTTTGTGACCGAATCTCACTACCTCTTAGACCTTCTTGATACGGTTCAATACGATACCATTTATCACGAGCATCTTAAGTACTATTCTATGCATTCTATAATCCGGCTTTTTGATGATTATAGCTTCACCGTCGTCGATGTTGATCGTATCCCAAACTATGGTGGATCGATTCGTGTTTACGCTATGAAGGGTAAAGGTAGAAACGTGAGTTCCAGCGTGAATCAACTCCTGACAGAGGAAATGAATCGGGGGATTGGAGAAGCGAAAATATTTAATGATTTTGTTAAGAGAGTTCGACAATCTAAACTTGATTTGCAGAAACTTATCGTTGAAGCACAAGAAAATGGTGAAGAGGTCGTTGGTGTTGGAAGTCCTGGTAGAGCCGCAACTCTTCTTGGTTATTGTAATATTGATGTTGATCAGATGACTTATATCGCTGAACAAAGTACTTCATTGAAGCTTGGCTTATTTATGCCCGGTGTACACATTCCAATCGTTGATGAGGAGCGACTCTTAAGGGAGCAGCCCACCTACGCAGTGATGCTGTCTTGGCACTATTGGCAACCAATAGTGAAAAAACTACGTGAGAAAGGCTTGAAATCCAAGATCGTGTTACCTCTTCCAGAACTAGTGATATTAGAAGATTAAACATGTTGAGGCACGCAGTAGTCGGGACAGGTTTCGGACTTAAGTATCATATGCCAGCGTTCAACGCCATAGATGGCGTTGAAGTGGTTGCAGTAACTGATAGTGGTTCTGGTCGGGCACAAGGTTTAGTAAGTAAGCCGTGTCTTGCCTTTGGCGATTGGCGCGTCATGCTAGATCAGGTCAAGCCAGATTCCATAAGCGTTGCAACGCCACCACAGTACCACAAAGATATTGTTATTGAATCTCTTGCACGGGGTGTTCACGTTTACTGTGAAAAGCCATTTGGTTTATCACTGCAAGAAGCTGAAGTTATGTATGATGCTCAGGTCAAGGCTAAGTGTATCGGTGGCGTCGGTTTTCAGTATCGCTATGAGCGTGGTATTAGTCTTATGAGGCAATTGATTCAAAGAGGTGATGTAGGTGGACTTAGACGCATTGATGTCTCATGGATTACTTCAGGTCGAGCAGATCCAGCTAGACCATGGAGTTGGCAGCATTCCGCTGCGGCCGGTGGGGGTGTAATGAATGCATTTTTTTCCCATGTGCTGGACTTTGTTTCTTGGTTGGCTCAATCACAGTTAGTAGAAATTTCAGGGTTGAGCCGTATACTTATCAATCAGCGGAAGGATCTTAACTCGACGGTACGACAGGTGACAAGTGAAGACATGGCGGATACTTTGGGATCTTTTGAAAGTGGTGTTGTTTTCAGCGCGCGTGTGACTAATTGTCAGAACGAAGGATCTGGAATGAAGATTGAAGCCTACGGAAATTTGGGTTGTCTAATCTTCCACCATCAATGGCCTTTCACATCAGAAGATGCGTCACTAGATATAGTCCGTGACGGTCAGAGCATTAGTGTAGACCTTGGCAATTCCAATGGAGACTCCATATTATCTTCTATTCAGTTAATTGTAAGAGACTTTATTTGTGCAGTCCGAAATGAAGGTGTTGTTCCTGATCTTCCTAATTTTAAAGATGGTTTACAAATGCGCAGAAACATAGATAAGATCGTCAATGTTAGTGGTTTGGCTCAACTTTAGGGTAGCTGTAACATGAGATTACTCATTGCTCTATCTGCAATTCCTTACAGCAGTGGCGAGGCAATTGATGTTGTCAGCTACGAAGTGGTGAAGTATCTAGCATCATCAAAGCACGAGATTTTTGTACAAGCCATAATCAGAGAGGGTAAAACCGTAGTTCAAGAGAAACGTGAAGCAGCCTTACGCCAGACGCTTATAGAGTTTACTAATGTGAAAATCTTACCCAGTATCTATATCGGTGATTACTATACTGCACCAAGTCGATTAGAAAACTTGGTGGGTTATGCCATGGCTTTATTGCGTGGATTGCCGTTGCTTCGTAGGGTAATTAACCCGTTTTTCTTCCCTGCGCTCGCTGTAAAAAATGTTTTTCACAAGAGTGTCAAGGCTACATCCCCAGACATCATCGTAAATATCTGGAGTTGGGAGGCATTGGCACTATTTTTTGATATCGAGGATATCCCTAAGTATGTTTACTATGGGAACCCAAATCATAAGCCTCTGGAATCTCAGTTGGACGCAGCTGATTTATTTGGTATGTATAGTAACTCACTTTTTGGTAAGTTTAAAATTAAACTGTATCGGCACATCAACAGATCTCGGGAAGTGCAGCATTTGAAAATGATGGAGCGCTGTGAGATGACGACCAATAATTCGTTAGTTGACGCTGCCTACTATACTGAAAATGGTCATCCCAACTCTTCTTATTTACAGAACATGTGGCCTCCCGCAACTACTTCTCCAGTAAGAACCTTGGCGCCCACGAGTGGAAAAACTGTAAGATTAGCAGCAAGCGTGGGTCACTTAGCTGCAACCGGTAATACTTTTGGACTTCACTATCTAGGGCAGCATTTGATTCCTGCGTTACGTCAAGTTACCACATTACCGTTTATTATGGATATTTATGGTGAAGGGAGCGTAAGACCTGAGGTTGCAAAGGTTTTAAAGCATGACGAGATACGCCTGAGAGGGTGGGTTGATGACATCGATCAAGAGCTTGTTAATTCTGATGCGTTCTTGATACTGACCAACGCTGAAGGATTCATTGTTGGCAATACGCGTTTGCTATTAGCATGGTCTTTGGGGGTTTGCGTTATCGCGCATACGAATAGTATGCTCGCTATGCCAGAAGTAAAACATATGGAAAATACATTATTGGGCGAGACTGCAGAGGAAATAGCTGATTTGATCAAATTAGTATCACGAGATCCTGAGTTAGCAAGAAAAATTGGACGCGGTGGGCTAGATACTTTCGAGAAATACTATACCGTTGATACCGTAATGCCAAGAATGCTGGATCAAATTGAATCTTGTGTTTTGGGAAATAAAAGTCTACGGGGCCTATAGCATGTTGATTGGAATTTTTGGTACAGGCCGAAATGGCAGTTCTTTAATTAGTCATCTACTGGATGGTCTTGGGAAGACATATGTACACCCTGTGGAGGAGCGTTTTCTTACAGCTTTTAATAGTTTGTCGGTAAATAAACGAGTAAGTAGGTTAGTACAGCAAAATTGTGTTTCAGATAAATTAATGGGCTTAGATGGACATTTAACAACTCCAATTTTGAATGCCTATTTTAATCAGAGTCTCTCTATGCTCTATAAACACTGCGACAAAGTAAAAGAACATTTACCAGCGTTTGAACGTATATCGGTTGAACAACTTCTTGGTAAACTGGATTATCTCGTTGAGGATTTTATAGAAGAATACCTATCCAAGTTAGGACAGCTTGTAAGATCGGATATTACTTTCCAACATCATCTTTTCAAGTCAATAGAAACGCCTTATATCAAAGAATATGCAGTACGTTTCCCGAACATGAAATTCATTCACATCGTGCGCGACCCTGTCGATGTTTGTAGCTCCCAAAAACGCTCGTTACTTGAAAATAAAAAAGTTCCTGCATCATATCTTGGTTTTGACTGGCTATCATGCATGCTTGATAAACGCTGGATACCCCATGCAAAATATCTCAAAGGACTAGCTAATGATCCAAGACATATCGTAGTTAGATATGAGGATTTGACCTTACATTCTGAGTCTGAGATTATGAGGGTGGCC
>TARA_B100001057_G_scaffold95880_1_pt1 | contig 18726 bp, 21 predicted proteins | sample TARA_B100001057 | Tara Oceans TARA_B100001057 (sample SAMEA2621839) | marine metagenome | biome: marine biome (ENVO:00000447); feature: surface water layer (ENVO:00002042); material: "saline water (ENVO:00002010), including plankton (ENVO:xxxxxxxx)" | depth 5 m
GTTTAAATTCTAAAAATGAATAGTGTCATATATTTAGGTGGAGGTTGCTTTTGGTGTACCGAATCTGTATTCAAAAATATTAATGGAGTGATATCTTTAATTCCTGGTTATATGGGTGGCAATAATCCTAATCCTACATATGAAGAGGTATGTGAGGGTTATACAAATCATGTAGAAGTGATAAAAGTTGAATATGATCATAATTTAAGTTTAAATCAAATTCTATCCATATTCTTTTCAACTCATGATCCTACATCTATAAATAGACAAGGTGCTGATGTTGGAACTCAATATAGATCAGCTGTATTCTGTAATCAAAATGAAAGGCAAACAGTTATTAATTTTATCAAAGATCTTGAGGCTAAAAATATATTCGAAGATAAAATCGTTACTGAGGTTAATAATAATGTGACATTTTATGAAGCCGAAGATTATCACCACGATTATTTTACAAAAAATCCACAAAATGCTTACTGTATAGCTGTTATAAACCCTAAGCTTATAAAATTAAGATCAAATTTTGGTGATTTAATCTCTGAATAGAAAACCACAGCCTAGTATGCTCAAAAATTTTTTTACAAAATTATAGAAGAACCTATATTGAAAAAATATATATCCAAAGAAAAGAAGTAATACCTGATATATTGGAGTTAAGACTAAAATTCTAATTAATAATTTTATTAACCAATGAAGATCACTTTCAACGCCTATAAAGACATCGGTTAATGGACCTGAAATATAAGCACTTACAGAACCAGTTATGCCAAATACGATAAAAATTATGAATATTTGAAAGTTGGAAGTTATTCCCCACCTCTCTTTAAGTTTTTTCATCATCATCCTAAAATATCATTAATTTTTTCAGCTAATTCAATGCCAATTCTATCTTGAGCTTCATTTGTTGCAGCTCCAATATGTGGTGTTAATGAAATACTAGAGTTCATTAAAACTTTAATGCTTGGATTAGGTTCTCCCTCAAAAGTATCAATAGCTGCAAAAGATATTTTTCCTGACTCAATATTTTTTACTAATTCCTCTTCATTTATAATTCCACCCCTAGAAAGATTTAGAATTCCTGAACCATCCTTCATTTTTTTAAACTCATTAGAATCTATAATATATTTATCAGATGCTGGGATATGAATTGTTAAAAAGTCTGAGTTAGATAAAACTTCTTCAAAAGATGATGATTCTAATTTAAAAGTAAGATTTTGTCCATCAAAGAAATCTAGCTTTAAAACTTCCTGCTTATTAAATTTATCATAAAAAATTACATCCATTCCAACCCCAATTCCAATTTTTGCAACTTCCTGTCCAATTCTTCCAAACCCAATGACACCTAGTTTCTTTCCAGCTAATTCAGTTCCTTTTGCATATGATTTCTTCAAATCTTTAAATTTTGAATCACCATCTAATGGCATGGATCGATTTGATTCATGAAGGAATCTAACACATCCGAAAAGGTGAGAAAATACTAGTTCTGCGACTGATTTTGAAGAAGCGGCAGGAGTATTTATTACATTTACCCCCTTAGACTTAGCATATTCAACATCAATATTATCCATTCCAACACCACCTCGTCCAATTATTTTTATAGATGGACAATTATCAATTATATTTTCTCTTACCTGAGTAGCACTTCTAACAAGTATAACTGTTATTTGATTTTCATTGATATAGCTAACAAGTTGATCTTGAGAAACCTTAGTAAGATCAACTTCAAAACCATATTCTTCAAGTATATTTTTTCCAGATTCTGATATACCATCATTTGCTAAAACCTTCATACAATTAATTTAAATTTGAAAAAATAGTAGGGGATAGAAATACTTGTTCAATTTCTCTAACAATTGGACCGTCTATTATGCTTTCCTCGAAAACTCTAATCCATTCAGGATCGTTAATAAAATTGTCCCATGACTCATCCCTTGATTCCATGTCCTTGAAAGATACAATATAGACAAGTGCTTCTTTACCATCATTTTGAAAGATAAATTTATCAGCAAAAGATATTGAGTCTTTTTTTAAAGTTGTCCAATACCCAACATTATTAAAACCATGCTTATCAAATAATTTTGTTGTATGATTTTCAAATCGAGATATTATATCATTAAATTTTCCATCAAAAGTATAATATACTCTCATTTCATAGATATTGTGATCAATCGTATCAAAAGATTTTTCAATATCTCCACTACAAGAAATTAAAATGAACCCGATTAAAAAAAACAATTTAATACTTTTCATTTATTCTTGACTTAATTCAAATTCTTTCATCGCGTCAATCAATATATTTAAACTTTCTAATGGAAGTGCATTGTAAATAGAAGCTCGATAACCACCAACTGACCTATGTCCATTAATTCCAGATATATTATAATCTGCACATATTTTATTAAATAATTCACTATCAAAGCCTTTGTTCATATTAAATGTAGCATTCATTTGGCTTCTATCTGAAACCTCAGAAAAGCCAGAAAAACATCTATTTCTATCAATTTCACTATATATTAACTCAGATTTAATTTTATTATTTTGACTAATATTATCTATACCCTCTTTTTTTATAAGTCTTAAATTTAAAAGAATACAGTAAATTGAAAACACAGGAGGTGTATTAAAAGAACTGTCCTTTTCAATGTGAATCTTATAACTTAACATAGACGGAACATTCCTTTTAACTTTTTTTAGTAATTCTTTATTAATAATTACCATAGTCGCACCTGCAGGTCCTAAATTTTTTTGTGCTCCGGCATATATAAGATCAAACTCAGAGAGGTCTATCTTTCTTGAAAAAATATCAGAACTCATATCAGCGATCAGTGGGCAATGAGATTTAGGAAATGAATGAAATTGAGTTCCAAATATTGTATTATTTGATGTTAAATGTAAGTAATCAAAATCTTCATTAATACCTATATTTTTTGGTATGTAATTAAAATTTTTATCTGATGATGAGGCAATTTCAGTAACATTTCCAAATAATTTTGCCTCTTTTATTGCCTTAGTAGACCAACTTCCTGTGTTAATGTATGCAGCATTCTTATTTAGGAAATTATATGCAGTCATTAAAAATTGCATACTTGCTCCACCTTGAAGGAAAAGGCAGGAATATTTATTTTCATCTAGACCTGAAATTTCTAAAGCTAAAGATCTTGCTTCTTCAAGAACATCCATAAAATCTTTACTTCGATGAGACATCTCGATAATAGACAAACCCGTCCCGTTAAAATTATTTATCGCCGAAGATGCTTGTTCGAAAACTTTATTAGGTAAAATTGATGGGCCAGCACTAAAATTATGTACTTTATTTGTCATAAATCATTACAAATATCTAAACTTAGGTTTAATTAACAACAGCAGATAATTTTAAATTATGGAAAAATTGTTAACAAAATTCAACAATAGATATTATTTTTGCAATTAATTTATGGCAATAATTATATCAGAGGAATGTATTAATTGTGGTGCTTGCGAGGTCGAGTGTCCAAATAATGCAATATATGAAGGTCAGCAAAATTGGAACTACCAACAGGGTACTAATCTAAAAGGTGATGTTGTACTCCCTAATGGTGATAAAGTTAATTCAGAGGTGGAAAATAATCCAATTGCTGACGATATATTTTTTATTGTTCCAAATAAGTGCACTGAATGTGTAGGGTTCCATGAAGAACCTCAATGTGCTGCAGTATGTCCAGTAGATTGCTGTATACCAGATGAAAATAATGTTGAAACTGAGGATCAGCTTTTGACCAAGCAAAAATTTATGCACGATTAATAAATGAAAGTAGGTATTGTAGGATTACCAAATGTTGGTAAATCAACTCTTTTTAATTGTCTCTCTCAAAATAAGGCCCAGAGTGAAAATTATCCATTTTGTACAATTGATCCAAATATTAGTATTGTAAATGTTCCAGATATTAGACTTGATAAATTAAGCTTTTTAATTAAACCACAAAAATTAACACCTACAACTGTGAAAATTGTTGATATTGCAGGACTTGTTAAAGGAGCCAGTAAAGGAGAGGGTTTAGGGAATAAATTTTTATCAAATATCAGAGAGACTGATGCTATTATTCATGTTTTAAGATGTTTCGATGATCCTAATATTGTGCATGTAGATGGAAAGATAAATCCATTATCTGATAAAGAAGTAGTTGAGTATGAGTTAACTCTTAAGGATATTGAAATTATCGAGAAAAGATTGGAAAAAATAAAGAAAAATCTAAGATCTGGTAGTAGCGAGACAAAAAAAGAAATAGAGATTCTTGAGAAAGTGTTACTTCAGCTAGAAAATATGAGTATTGATAGATATGAATACTCAGATGATCAATTTGAAGATTATATTAAGCCACTCGATTTAATATCTTTTAAACCTATATTATATGTATGTAATGTTGGGGAGGGCGATATTATTTCTGGTAATAATTATGTTGAAGATGTAAAAAAAGAAGTGGAAAATAAAGATTCTGAGATTATAATTATTTCAGCTAAAATAGAATCTGAAATAAATGAGTTAGAATCATTTGAAGAAAAAAAAATATTTTTAGATGACTTAGGTTTAGAGGAATCAGGCTCGAACAAATTAATTAGAGCTTCGTATAAGTTGTTAAATCTTCATAGCTATTTCACTGCAGGAGAAAAAGAAGTAAGAGGCTGGACTGTCAAGATAGGTGATTCTGCATATGATGCTGCTGGACAAATACATACTGATTTTCAAAAAGGATTCATTTGTGCAGAGGTAATTAGCTATGATGATTATGTTGAATATGGATCTGAATTAAAAGTTAAAGAAGCAGGAAAAATGAAACTTGAAGGAAAAGATTATATCGTCTCTGACGGAGACATAATGCACTTTAGATTTAACATTTAGTATATTTATAAAAATGGCAAGTACATCCAATTATACAGAAGAAAATATTAAATCCCTTGATTGGAGAGAACATATTAGATTAAGACCTGGAATGTATATTGGTAAATCTGGTGATGGTTCATCCCCTGATGATGGTATCTATGTTCTTCTTAAAGAAGTCATTGATAATTGTGTAGATGAATTTGTAATGGGAGAAGGAAAAATTATTGATATAATTATAAATGATGATTTCGTGTCAGTAAGAGATTATGGAAGAGGAATTCCTATTGGGAAAGTTGTTGATGTTGTTTCGAAGATGAATACTGGCGGGAAATATGATACAAGAGCCTTTAAAAAATCTGTTGGTCTTAATGGTGTAGGTACAAAAGCTGTAAATGCATTATCTTCATCATTTATCGTATCTTCTACAAGAGATGGTAAAACAAAATCGGCTGAGTTCAAACTTGGGGTTCTCTCTAATGAAAAACTAAGTGACACAGAAGATAGAAACGGTACATTTGTAGAGTTTAAACCTGATCAATCAATTTTCAAAAACTTCAAATATAGGATTGAGTATGTTGAGAAAATGATTAAGTTTTATGTATATCTTAATCCAGGCTTAACAATTAAATTAAATGGAAACAAGTTTAAATCAGAGTTTGGACTTAAAGACCTAGTTGAGGATCAGTCTAACGTAAATGATTTTCTTTATCCTATTATACATATTAAAGGAGAAGATATTGAATTAGCAATAACTCACTCAAGAACTCAATATAGTGAAGAATATTATTCTTTCGTTAATGGTCAATATACTGTTCAGGGAGGTACTCATCAATCAGCTTTTAGAGAAGCATTTGTTAAAACAATAAGAGAGTTCTTTGGTAAAAATTATGAAACGTCAGATATAAGGAAATCGATAATATCAGCAATTAGTATTAAGGTCATGGAACCTATTTTTGAGTCTCAGACTAAGACAAAGCTAGGTTCAACTGAAATGGGAAAAGGCATGAAATCAGTAAGAGTTTTTATAAATGACTTTATAAAAAAAGAACTTGATAATTATCTCCACAAGAATCAAGATGTTGCTAAATCTATTCAAAATAAAATTATACAAGCTGAAAGAGAGAGAAAAGAATTATCTGGTATTAGAAAGTTAGCTAGAGAAAGAGCAAAAAAGGCAAGTCTTCACAATAAAAAATTAAGAGACTGCAGAGTTCATTTAAATGAATTAAAAAAAGACAAACGACTGGATTCTACAATTTTTATAACTGAGGGTGACTCTGCAAGTGGTTCTATTACAAAGTCAAGAGATGTTAATACTCAAGCTGTATTTAGTCTAAGAGGTAAACCTCTTAATTCTTTTGGAATGACTAAAAAAATAGTTTATGAAAATGAAGAATTTAATCTACTTCAAGCAGCACTTAATATAGAAAATAGTATGGAAGATTTGAGATATAACAATATTGTAATTGCAACAGATGCTGATGTCGACGGAATGCATATAAGGCTACTTATTATAACTTTTTTCTTACAATTTTATCCTGAGTTGATTAAAAATGGACATTTATACATCTTGCAAACACCAATTTTTAGAGTTAGAAATAAAGAAAAAACTCATTATTGCTATAGTGAAGCTGAGAAAAATGATATAGTAAATAACTTTAAAGGTAAGTTTGAGATTACTAGGTTTAAAGGTTTAGGAGAAATTTCTCCTAATGAGTTTAAAAATTTTATTGGTGATGACATTAAATTAGATCCTGTTATTATTGATAAAACTACAACAGTTGAAGAATTATTAACATTCTACATGGGTAAGAATACCCCTGATAGACAACAATTTATCATTGATAATTTAAAGGTTGAACTTGATCTTATAAATGAAAATTTGAATGATTGAAAATGAGGAAAATATAAATACTGAAGATTCTAACACTCTTACAAGAGTTGGAGGAATGTATAAGGAATGGTTTTTGGATTATGCTTCATATGTAATTCTTGAGAGAGCTGTTCCAGATTTAATGGACGGATTAAAACCTGTACAAAGAAGAATTCTACATTCAATGTTTGACCTAGAGGATGGAAGGTATAACAAAGTCGCTAATGTTGTAGGTCATACAATGCAATATCATCCTCATGGTGATGCTAGTATATCTGATGCGATGGTTCAAATTGGTCAAAAGGAGTTACTTATAGATATGCAGGGGAATTGGGGGAATATTTATACAGGTGATAAAGCTGCTGCATCTAGATATATTGAGGCTAGATTGTCAAAATTTGCATTGGAAGTAGTATTTAATCCAAAAACTACAAACTGGCAACTCTCATATGATGGGCGTAAAAAAGAACCTATTCATCTACCTGTAAAGTTTCCATTATTACTAGCTCAAGGAGCTGAAGGTATTGCTGTAGGATTATCAACAAAAATATTACCTCATAATTTTAATGAATTAATCGATGGAAGTATAAAATATCTTAAGGGAAGGAGTTTTAAAATTTTTCCTGACTTTCAGACTGGTGGAAGTATTGATGTAAAAAATTATAATGATGGAAATAGGGGAGGAAGAGTAAAGGTAAGAGCTAAAGTAGAAAAGTATGATAAGAATATCGTCATTATAAAAGAAATACCATATGGCACAACTACAGCATCTCTAATTGAATCTATTATTAAAGCGTCAGAAAAAGGGAAATTAAAAATTAAAAAAATTGAGGATAATACATCATCTGAGGTAGAAGTACTTGTTTATTTACCATCTGATTCTTCAATTCAGAAAAGTATAGACTCATTATACGCATTTACTCAATGTGAAGTGTCTATATCTCCATTGTCATGTATAATTTCAAATAACAAACCACAGTTTTTAGGAGTAAGAGATATACTTAAAATTTGCACAGATAATACCAAAGAATTATTAAAGAAAGAATTAGAAATTCAACTCAACGAACTAGAAAGTCAATGGCATACAATTTCTCTGGAAAGAATATTTATTGAGAATAGGATATATAGAGATATAGAGGAGAAAACTACCTGGGATGAAGTGATTTCTACAATTGAAAATGGACTAGAACCATTTAAGAATAAGTTAAAAAGAGAAATTACATTAGATGACATTAAGAAACTAACAGAAATTCCTATAAGAAAAATATCAAAATTTGATTTAGACAAAGTAAAAGAGAAATTAGCTAATATAGAGGCTAATATTGAGGAGGTTAAAAATAATTTAAATCATCTTATTGAATATACAATTCAATATTTAAAGCATCTTAAAAAACATTATGGAAAAGAGAAAAAAAGAAAGACTATTATTGATGAATTTGATGATTTAGATAAGAAAAAGATATCAATTAAGAATCAAAAACTTTATGTAAATAGAGAAGAGGGATTTATTGGAACTTCAATGAGAAAAGATGAATTAGTTTGCGAATGTTCTGACCTCGACGACATAATTATTTTTACAGAGGATGGTGTTATGAAGGTAATAAGGGTAGATTCAAAGGTTTTTGTTGGAAAAAATATTAAACATATTTCATTATTTAATTCAGAAAGTAAAAACAAAATTTATAATCTAATCTACAGAGATGGAAAAAATGGAACTTCCTTTATGAAAAGATTTAAAGTTTCAGGTGTTATAAGAGATAAAGAATATGATTTAACTCAAGGTAAAGATTTATCTAAGGTCCTCTACTTTAGTGTAAATAATATTGATGAAGCCGATATTGTAACTGTCTATTTAAGAAAAAAAGCTTCATTAAAAAAAGATAAATTTGAGCAAGATTTTGGGGATTTAATAATTAAGGGTAGAGATTCAAAAGGTAATATAGTGACTAAAGACTCCATTAGAAAGGTCTCCTATAAATCCAAAGGATCTATCACAGAAAAAGATAAAAAAATCGATGATATCGAGGTTCAAGATGAGCAGCAAGTATCTGATGAAAATGATGAAGCTCAAACTAAATTAGATTTTTAAGTAAAGATTTTTTAGTTAGAGATTTTATTTACAGTTCCTCTCTTTATCTTCTTTGGATTATTTACTTGTGAATACTCGAAATCATATGACTTGCCAAAGGTTCTTAAAATTTTAATTCTTACAGGTCTCTTTTCCTGGTTTGTGCGTGGATTTAGTTTAGTTAATAAAAACTCACAATCATTCACCCATTTAATTGAAGAAGAGTCTTCAACTCCATTAAATAATTCTATTTCAAATTTATCTGTTCTAGTAAATTGAGATGTTATTAAAGAATCATTAATTACAGTAGAAAATTCAAAGTCTCCTGTCTTGAAATCAATGCAATTTCTTTCTACTTTATAACAAGATGTAAACAAAATAGCTACAATTAAAATTTTTTTCATTAAAGCTTATCAATTTGTTCAAATTTATTGTTTTCGTAGATAATAATAATTGATTTGACGATATTATTAGATTCTTTAACAGAATCCTTTGTATTAATTATATTTTCATTTGAAAAAAGATCGTTAGAGGGCTTTATTTGCTCTTTTTTAACTTCGGACGGTCCAAATATTAGATAATCTGTGGTTATTTGATCAAAATTCTCAGAAATCTTGGTTATTAAATCTAAACTTGGTTTATTTCTCTCAGAGAGTAGGTGAGATATTGATGATTTAGGAACTCCAATTTTTTCAGCAAATTCAGAGTTAGTTAAATTACTGTCCTCTATAATTTTTTTTATTCTATGTAAAACTGTTAAATGATTCATCTTATACTTTTATTATATAATATAACTAACTGATTTACAGTATTATTATAATTTTTAGTTTACAATTGTAAACATAAGAAACAATTGTAATTTATGCAATAGAAATGATAAAAATATATACTTAAACAAATATTTTATTGAATGAAATTCAATGAAAAGTATAAATAGTTGAAAAAAATTTAATAATTTAACTTAAACACCATAAATAATGCAAAAATTAGACGACGTAGATAGAAAAATCCTTGATATTTTAATTGATAATACCAGAACTCCATTTACTGATATAGCTAAAAGATTACTTATTTCTCCTGGCACAGTTCATGTAAGAGTTAAAAAAATGGAAGACTTAGGGATAATAAAAGGATCATCCTTAACACTTGACTATAAAATGTTAGGATATAACTTTATTGCTTATGTTGGAATACTAATAGATAGATCAAGGAGAACATATGAAATTATTCAAGAGTTAGAGAAGAAACCTTATATTACAGTTGCTCATATAACTACTGGAAAGTATAATATCTTCTGTAAGATAAGAGCTAAAAGTACTGAGCATGCAAGAGAAATAATATTTTCTATTGACGATGTGGAAGGTGTTTTGAGAACTGAAACGATGATATCTTTGGAAGAAAGCATAAATGATAAAAAGAGACTAATGAAAAATATTTTTCAAGAACTATAACCTATTCGTTGTAAAATAAAAAAGACTCTTTGAAAAGTTCTTTATCTACAATTTGATTAATAACTGGCTTTCCAATTTCTTTTAATAATACAAAGTTAATCTTACTCCCCTCATTTTTTTTGTCATAGACCATTAGATCGTATATATTCATTATATCATTATCTTTTAAATTAATTAAAGTGAAATACTTTTTTAGATGCTCTTTAACAGACACTACATCCTTCAAAGGAAAATTAAATTTTTTGTGCGAGATAAAAAGTTCAGTAATTAAGCCTATAACAATAGCTTGGCCATGTTTAAATTCATCTATTTTATCAGAAATATGAGAATAAGACTCTACCGCATGCCCAATAGTATGACCTAGATTAAGAATTTTTCTTATGTTTGACTCATACTTATCAGATTTAACAATTTCATTCTTTACTAATGAGTAACTATTAATTATATAATCTGAATCTTTAAATAAATCAAGTTTTATTAAGCTATAAAAAGTTAAGTCAGGTCTGTCTGTTAATAGGCTGTGTTTGACAACTTCTGCATAACCGTTAATAAACTCTTGTTTTGATAAAGTTTTTAAATATTCATTATCTAACAACACTTCTAACGGTTCATTAAAAACTCCTATTTGATTCTTCAATAGTTTAAAATCAATACCGGTCTTTCCACCATGAGCTGCGTCAACCATTCCTAAAAGTGTAGTTGGAATGTTAATAAATTTGATTCCCCTTAAATAAGTTGATGCTGCAAAGCCACCTATATCAGTCAAAACGCCACCACCAACGTTGATCAATAGGGACTTTCTGTCAGCTTTAAAAGAGTTTAGTTGACCCCATATTGATATACAAGTATCAATATTTTTATTTTCTTCACCTGAAGGAATAACTATTTTATTAAATGATTTAATACCACTTTTTTTAATGAAAAGTTCTAAGCAAAAATGCTCTGTGTTTTCATCTACTAATATAAATATCGATGAAAATTTATCTGAACTAATTTTTTCAGCTATAGATAAATAAAGATCAGTTTTCATTTATTAATTTTAATTAGATTTACTGTAAAATTAGGTATTTATTTTATGCTTTTAGACAATACTAAAAATGGATTTGCACTTAAGACAGACTTTGAGTTAAGAAAAGCATTTTTTTTATTTAAAATTATTTCAAATAAAACACTTACAAATCTTGGCAAAACAGCCCTTGAAATTTCATTAAAATTAAAACTTCCAATATTATTTATTGTCAAGGGTACAGTTTTCGAACAGTTTTGTTCTGGCGAAACTTTATATGAATCATTTGAAACTGTGAAAAAACTCAATAATAAGAATGTTAAAAGTTATCTTCACTATTCTGTTGAAGGACTTGAAAATGAGTACTCTTATGATAAATCATTAGAAGAGGTGCTATCCTCTATAGAATTTGTTGCTAAAAAGCCGATACTTGACTTTACAGTTTTTAAGCCAACAGCTATTGCTAGCACAAGAATCTTAAAAAAAGTTTCTTCCAATGAACATTTAGATGAAAAAGAAAAAATACTTTTTGATAAGTCATTGAATAGATTTGATAAAATTTGTTTTGCAGCATATAAAAAGAATGTAAGAGTGCTAATTGATGCTGAAGAATCATGGATTCAAAGCGCTATAGATGATATAGTATTAAGCATGATGATTAAATATAATAAGGAAAAAGCGATTGTTTTTAATACATCCCAGATGTATAGACATGATAGACTTAATTATCTTAAAACTCTGCATAATGAGGCATTAAAAAATAATTTTTTCCTAGGAATTAAATTGGTTAGAGGAGCATATATTGAAAAGGAAAATAAACGTGCAAAAAGAAACAATTATTTATCACCAATATGCAGGTCAAAAGAATTAACTGATAAAAATTTTAATAATGGAGCTAGTTTTATACTATCTAACTTAGATAAATTTTCACTTTTTTCTGGCACTCATAATGAAGAGAGCATATATAAAATAATTAACATTATGAAGAAGAGTAAAATTAATAGTGATGATCCAAACATATGGTTTGGTCAGTTATATGGAATGAGTGATAATATTACTTTCAATTTAGCTAGTGTGGGTTTTAATGTTATAAAGTACTTACCCTACGGGCCAATTAAAGAAGTAATTCCCTATTTGATAAGAAGAGCTGATGAAAATACTTCAGTAAAGGGGCAGACATCAAGAGAGCTTGATTTAATAAGAACTGAGTTAAAAAGAAGAGGCGTTATTTAAACTCAACTAATGCTTGTTCGTCACAATTCTCAATTAATAGACTTAAATCACCTGATTCAACGAAGTACATAGCACATGGCTCATTATTTATGTCACTTTTATTAAATCTAACCCTACCTTCAGAAATCAGATCATAGAGTTTATGATCTGCAATTGAATCGGTTTGGTATTTTAGAATTAGTTCTTTAGAGATTATGTTATCTATTACCCTAGCACTTGGACCATAATTACAGGAAGTCCTTTTTCCATTAAGTATAAAAAACAGGAAAACTATACCAATAATTAAACCCGTTGAAAAGTAATATAGTCTCTTTAAAAAACTCATCTATTTTTTTTTAGTATTCTTGAATTATTATCCTTAATTATTGTAAACTTATTATAGTCTGAATCAATTAAATCCTCTATTATTTCTCCCCATTCAATTAAGCAAGTTCTTCCAGATTCTATATACTCAAAAAAACCAATATTTTCTAATTCAGCTATGTCTTTTATTCTATATAGATCCATATGATATATTAACTCATCATTATCTATTAAATATTCATTTATAATTGAAAAAGTTGGACTAGAAACATTATCAATTACACCGTTTAGTGATAATAACTCTTTAATTAATGTTGTCTTTCCAGCACCCATTTCACCAGATATCAAAATAACATTTTGGTTAATGTGCTTTTTAAGTTTCTTTGATACTTTTTTTAATTGATTTAGGCCAAAGTTTATTTCCATATTATTCAGGCTAAATATAAGCATTTAACATAATTTTTTAATTTTGCAGATATGAATTTTACAGCTGGACAAATTGCTGATCAAATTAATGGAACAATTGTGGGTGACCGAGATGTTGATATTTTTAATATATCTAAAATTGAAGAAGGTACAAAAGGCTCACTTACATTCTTAGCAAATCCGAAATATACTGAATTTATATATTCTACTAATGCTTCTGCAGCTATTGTAGCAGAAGACTTTGAACCTTCTGAAAAAATAAACACAACCCTTATTAAGGTTAAAGATCCATACTCATCATTTACAACCATTTTAGAACTTTTTAATAAAAAAGTTACCTCAAAAAAAGGAATTAGCGAATTTACAGTTATAGATAAATCTGCTGTAATATCTGACACATCATTTGTCGGTTCATTCACGGCAATAGGTAAAAATTCTAAAGTTTCAGATAATTGTATAATTGAAAGTCAAGTCTTTATTGGTAATAATGTAGAGATAGGCCAGGGTACAAAAGTATTTCCTGGAGTTAAAATTTTAGATGATACAAAAATTGGAAAAAATTGTATCATTCATAGTTCTTGCTCAATTGGATCAGATGGTTTTGGTTTTGCACCAAAAGATGATGGGGGTTATAAAAAGATTCCCCAAACAGGAAACGTTATAATTGAAGATAATGTTGAAATTGGTTCAAACTCAACAATTGATAGAGCAACCTTAGGATCAACTATTATTCATAAAGGTGTAAAACTTGATAATCAAATTCAAATTGCACATAATGTTGAAATAGGAGAAAATACTGCAATAGCAGCTCAATCAGGAATAGCCGGTTCCACAAAAATTGGAAAAAACTGTATGATTGGTGGACAAGTTGGAATCATTGGGCACCTTAAAATTGGAGATAATGTTAAGATTCAAGCTCAAGCTGGTGTAACTTCTGATATAAAAAGTGACTCTCGAGTTACTGGAACACCAGCTATTTCTTATATGAATTACAATAAGTCATATATTCACTTTAAAAATTTACCTGAAATAGTTAAAAAAATTGATAAGAAGGAATAATGATTAGAAGAACTGTTCCCCAAAAAACCATTTCTAAAGAATCTTCACTAAGTGGTGTAGGACTTCATACTGGTGAGAGTGTTAAGATTACATTCAAACCTGCACCATCTAACACAGGACTTATTTTTATTAGAGAGGATGTAGATGGAGATAATTATATTGAAGCTCACATTAAGCATATTTCAAACACAGATCGAGGAACAAACCTTGATAATGGCTCCTTTAGAATTCATACCTCAGAACATGTTCTAGCTGCTTTAACTGGTTTAGGTATAGATAATTGCTATATCTGCCTTAATGGAGCTGAAGTTCCAATAATGGATGGATCTTCAAAGTTTTTTATTCAAGCAATTGAGGAGGCGAAAATAATTGAACAGAATGCTTTAAGAGAAGAATTTTTTCCTAATGAGGAAATTTCATATGAATGTAAAGAGACTGGAAGTAAAATTTCCATTATTCCATATGATAGTTATTCTATAGATACAAAAGTAGATTATGACACAAAAGTTTTGGGTACACAAACAGCAATTTTAAAAGATATTTCTGATTTTAAAAATGAAATTTCATCGGCGAGAACATTTAGTTTCCTTCATGAGCTTGAAACTTTGCTTGAAAATGGTTTAATCAAAGGTGGAGATCTTAATAATGCTATAGTATATGTTGATAAACCCCTTGCTAATAGTAATATGGATAGGCTTAAGAAAGCGTTTAACAAAGATTCTATATCAGTTAAAGAAAACGGAATACTTGATAATCTTAGCCTTCATTATCCAAATGAAGCTGCAAGACATAAACTTCTTGATATTATTGGTGATTTAGCTTTAATTGGAATGAAAATAAGAGGAAAGGTAACAGCTGAAAAACCAGGACACTCAATAAATGCTAAATTTGCACAAAAAGTTTCTGAAGTGATAAAATTAGACAAAAAGAATATTTTACCTAAACTTAACTTTGATAAAAAGCCATTAATGAACTCAAGTCAAATAATGGATGTTATTCCTCATAGACCTCCATTTCTTCTTATTGATGAAGTTTTAGAATTATCTGACTCTCATGTAATAGGTCTTAGAAGAGTTGAAAAAAACGAATCATGGGTAGAAGGACACTTTCCTGGGGCACCAGTAATGCCCGGTGTGCTTCAGGTAGAGTTTATGGCTCAAGCTGGAGGTGTTCTTGTATTGAATACTGTGCCAGACCCTGAGAACTATCTTACTTTTTTTATGAAAATGGATAAATGTAAATTTAAAAATCCTGTAGTCCCTGGTGATACACTTATATGTAAATTAGAGTTAATTTCTCCTATAAGGCGTGGGATAATTCACATGTATGGTCATACCTTTGTAGGCAATGAGATCAAGAGTGAAGGTGAATTTATGGCAAAAATTGTAAAAAAAGATTAAATATGAATCAACCATTAGCATACGTACATCCTGGAGCAAAAATTGCAAAAAATGTTGTTGTAGAACCCTTTTCAACTATAAACAACAATGTTGAAATTGGTGAAGGTACTTGGGTTGGGTCAAATGTAACAATAATGGAAGGTGCAAGAATTGGAAAGAATTGTTATATATATCCTGGAGCAGTTATTTCTGCTAACCCACAAGATTTAAAATTTGAGGGTGAGGACTCGCTATGTGAAATTGGTAATAATACTACAATTCGAGAGTGTGTTACAATCAATAGAGGAACAAAAGATAGAGGAACTACAAAAATTGGATCAAATTGTTTAATTATGGCCTATTCGCATGTAGCTCATGATTGTTTTGTTGGTGATAACTGTATATTTTCAAATAACAGTACTCTTGCCGGTCATATTACTGTTGGAGATTATGTAATATTATCAGGATTTGTAGCAGTTCATCAATTTTGTAGAATAGGATCACACTCTTTTGTTGCAGGTGGATCTTTGGTTAGAAAAGATGTACCTCCATATGTTAAAGCTGCAAGAGAGCCTTTATCATATGTTGGAATTAACTCGGTTGGATTAAGAAGAAGAGGGTTTGAGAACAAAAAATTACATGAAATTCAAAACATATATAGAATACTTTATCAAAAGAAATATAACAATACTCAAGCAGTAGAAATAATTCAGGCTGAACTAAATGCAACTCCTGAGAGAGATGAAATAATACAATTTATAGAAAACTCTCAAAGAGGTATAATGAAAGGTTACTTTCAAAAAAATTAAATTATGGCAAGTACAAGTGATATTAGAAAAGGACTTTGTATAAAGTATAATCACGATATTTATAAAATAATTGAATTTCTTCATGTTAAACCTGGGAAAGGGCCTGCTTTTGTTAGAACTAAATTAAAGAGTGTAACTAATGGGAAGGTTTTAGATAATACTTTTCCATCAGGGCACAAGATTGAGGAAGTGAAAGTGGTTACAAGTCAATATCAATATCTGTACAATGATTCAGATTATTTTCATTTTATGAATAATGATGATTATAATCAAATAACAATTGATAAGAATAAAATTGATTACCCTGATCTTTTAAAAGAGGGTGAAAATGTAAATATTATTATAAATACTGAAGACAATAGTCCACTATCTGTAGATATGCCATTAAGTGTTGTCTTGGAGGTAGCTCACACTGAACCTGGTATAAAAGGTAATACTGCCACAAATGCTACTAAACCTGCCACTTTAGAGACTGGTGCCACTATAAATGTTCCCTTGTTTATCAACGAGGGTGATAAAGTAAAAATTGATACTGAAAAAGGCCAGTATATCGAAAGAATAAAATAAATTTGTCAAAAAAATAGACTAGATGAGTATTATAGTTAATAAAGACTCAAAAGTTTTAGTGCAAGGATTTACTGGAAGTGAAGGTACTTTTCATTCTGAACAAATGATTGAATATGGAACCAATTTAGTTTGTGGTGTGACTCCAGGAAAAGGGGGGACAAAACATCTTGATAAGCCTGTTTACAACAGTGTTGCTGATGCTGTAATTAATGAGGACATTAATACATCAATTATTTTTGTACCTCCAATGTTTGCAGCAGATGCTATAATGGAAGCTGCAGAATCAGGAATAAAAACCATAGTTACTATAACTGAAGGAATTCCAGTTAATGATATGACAAAAGTTGTATCTTATATTAAAGGAAAGAAAATCAGATTAATTGGTCCTAATTGTCCTGGAATAATTACTCCAGATGAAGCTAAAATAGGCATTATGCCCAGTTTTGTGTTTAAGAAAGGAAATGTAGGTATAGTATCAAAATCTGGTACATTAACATATGAAGCTGCAGATCAAGTTGTTAAGTCTGGATATGGAATTTCAACTGCAATTGGAGTAGGGGGAGATCCAATAATAGGGACAACTCTTTTAGACTCAGTTCAGCTATTTATGGAAGATGATGAAACAGATGTAATAGTCCTAATAGGAGAGATTGGAGGTCAATTAGAGATTGATGCTGCTAAATGGATAAAAAATAATGGTAATAAAAAGCCTGTAGTTGGTTTTATTGCTGGAGAAACTGCACCCAAAGGAAGAAAGATGGGGCATGCTGGTGCAATAATTGGAGGTAAAGATGATACAGCGTCTGCAAAGAAAAGAATAATGAGAGAATCTGGTGTTAATGTGGTTGACTCTCCTGCTGATATTGGTAAAACTGTAAATGAAATACTTAAATAATGAAATTACTTGAATCAAAAGTCGCAATTATAACAGGTGGAAGCAGAGGTATTGGTAAATCAATCTGTGAGACTTTTGCTAAAAATGGATGTAATGTTGCATTTACATATAATAATTCTAAAGATTCTGCCGAGGCTTTAGCGAATGAACTTAACGGTTCAGGTATAAAAGCAAAAGCATATAAAAGTGATGCTTCAAATTTTGATGATGCAACCAAACTAGTTGAAGATGTTTTAGTTGATTTTGGGAGAATAGATATTCTAGTCAATAATGCTGGAATCAAAAAAGATAATTTATTAATGAGAATGGAAAAATCTGATTTTGACTCTGTAATCAATACAAATTTATCCTCTGTCTTTAATCTAACTAAGGCTTCAATTAAAACATTCCTTAAACAAAGAAATGGTTCAATCATTAACATAAGTTCTGTAGTAGGCGTTAAGGGGAATGCAGGGCAATCAAATTATTCTGCCTCAAAAGCAGGTATCATAGGCTTTTCTAAATCCATTGCTTTAGAATTAGGTTCTAGGAATATTAGAAGTAATGTAATTGCTCCTGGATTTATTGAGACTGACATGACTGACTCTTTATCAGAGAACGTCATTAATTCTTGGAAAGAAAGTATTCCACTTAAAAGAGGTGGAAATCCAAGTGATGTTGGAAATGCATGCGTATTTTTAGCATCAGATCTGTCCAGTTATATCACTGGACAAGTTCTTCATGTAGATGGAGGAATGTTAACTTAAAATTAAATATAAATGAAAAATTTACCGAACATAGGTTTACCTATTATTTTATTATC
>TARA_B100001057_G_scaffold140628_1_pt1 | contig 18712 bp, 16 predicted proteins | sample TARA_B100001057 | Tara Oceans TARA_B100001057 (sample SAMEA2621839) | marine metagenome | biome: marine biome (ENVO:00000447); feature: surface water layer (ENVO:00002042); material: "saline water (ENVO:00002010), including plankton (ENVO:xxxxxxxx)" | depth 5 m
ATCCTGCCAAAGAACGGCAGGGGTCTTCCCTACTCTTAATTTCTGTATCTCCGCACGTAGTATCTGAGTAGCTTTATAATCAACGCCCCAACCATCTGATTTTATTACAACCCCATAGTCATCTCGAGCAGAATTCATACTTACGAGTTCATTTCGGACGTCACGAAGTACACTCTCAGGATCACGCTCCAAAGGATCTCCCCATCCTCCACCGCCAGCTAATTCATGACGCAGCACCTCTCCAGCATACATTGTCATGGTTAATTTTGAGTCTAGCGGGCGAGCTTCTCTTTCGGGGTTCATAATGTTACTGGAGGAAGCACCCGGATTACCGCCATACAATCCGTAGGGTCGAAATACTTTTCTATCTGAACGAACCTGTAAAACTGCTTCGGCCTCTAATAACTTATAGTCACGTCTATAAGGCGCTCCTCCACGAAATTTTCCAGCGCCCGCTTTGTCAGCGACAAATTCATAGGCTAATATCTCAACCGGGTTTTCCGCTTCACAAACCTCGATCGACTGGGTTGCCATATTGGCAAATAAATTTGAGTTTCCGGAAAGTCCATCAGCCCAAGGGCGAGCACCCCATGTACCGCAGGCAAAGTCTACATAAATGAAGGGGTTTCGCTCTGAGTCATACCCCCCAATCGATATCCCCGTATTTCCACCATCAGACGCCGCCATAACTTTGTCTGGAAGCATCATTGCTAATGCACCAAGAACACAATCCACCATTCTAAAACCGGTGAGGCCACGAGCCGCACAGGCTGCTGGCAAAACACCGTTAGCAATGGTACCAGGAGGCGCAGTAACCTCAACGCAACGGAAAAAACCTTCGTTTGCTGGAACATCATTAGGCAGAATACATTTTACGCCACAATATGTGGCAGCTTTTGTAAATGAAAGGGTATTGTTTATAGCCCCTTTCACCTGTTCTGAAGTTCCAGTCCAATCAGCAAATAAACGGTCACCTTTCTTATTAAATGTGACAAATAAACGGATCGGCTGCCCTACATCAACACCGTCATCATCTATCCAATCTTCAAAACTCCATTCGCCATCGGGTAATTCTAAGAGAGCCGCTTTCGTAACACGCTCGGTATAATCAACGAAATCAATTAGGAATTGAGACATTGTTTCAACACCATGCTCATCAACTAGCTCCAAAAACTGTCTTTCCGCAATATTACAGGCGGCTAATTGAGCTCTGATATCTCCGAAAACTTTTACAGGTACTCGGACATTTGCTTCAATCAAACTGAATAACGTTTCATTTCTCTTACCCTGCTCAAACATATACATCGGGGGGATACGAAGACCCTCTTGATATATTTCTGTTGAGTCGGAGGCGTTTGAGCCAGCTACTCGCCCCCCGACATCCGTGTGGTGGCAAATTGTTGCAGCAAATGCTATTCGTTTTCCATTATGAAAAATTGGCTTGAAAATAAAAATATCTGGGAGATGCATTCCCCCTTGATATGGGTCATTTAAGCAGAAAAGATCATCCGGTTTCATAGCCTGTCCAAATCTTTCCACTACGGCCGCCAAGGCTGTTGGAATCGATCCGAGATGACCAGGTAAAGTTAGTCCTTGGGCAACAAGATTTCCTTCTGGATCGCAAAATGCTGTTGAAAAATCCATATTATCTCGAAGAACGCCAGAGTATGTAGTTCGAACGATGGTAAGCGCCATTTCATCGGCAATAGAGATAACAGCATTACGCAACAACTCAAATTGAATCGGATCCCACGTATCATCAGACATATTTCGCTCCAGCTAACCCATTTTGTTTTGAGTGTGCAATGCGGATCGTTGATTAGGAAGACTTTTGATAAAAAATTCCTATCTTTCTCCATCTCTGATGGATCAATATACTAATAATTTTTGCATTAATGTATAACTAATGAATATGAATATGCGTTCAATCATTTTTACTCATACAGAGGGTAAGTTAAAATGGTAGATTGTATTCGTTGGAACTATCCAACTGATATCAGATATGGCTGTGGGGGTATTAGTCAACTAGGCTCTCTTTGCGAAGAACTAGCTGTAAGAAACCCGCTTTTTGTTACTGATCCTGGGCTCGTTGATTTGGGAATGACAAAAGATGCTATTCAATGTTACCGCGACATCGGCAGTAATATAGGCATTTTTTCTGCTATAAAATCAAATCCCACATCGAAAAACATTGAACACGGTGTAGAGATATTTAATCAAGGGAATCACGATGCTCTTATAGCATTTGGGGGGGGAAGCGCCCTTGATGCAGGTAAAGCTATAGCTTTGCTTTCTGGTCAAAAATTTGGTCTTTGGGATTTTGAAGATAAAAATGACAATTGGAAGAAAGCGCAAAGTTCCAGTATACCAAAAATCATAGCAATACCAACTACCTCAGGAACTGGATCGGAGGTAGGCAGAGTATCAGTAATTACAGATGAAGAGAAAGCACTAAAGCGATTAATTTTTCACCCCAATATGCTTCCAACAATAGTGTTGTTAGATCCAGAATTAACATCAAATTTGTCACCATCGCTCACAGCATCTACCGGGATGGACGCGCTATCCCACAATTTAGAAGCTTTTTGCTCTCCTGCTGACCATCCGATGGCGCGCGGGATAGCAGTTGAAGGATGCCGCTTAATTTCAGAAAACCTGCTCAAAGCATACAAAAATGGCGGGGATATAGAAGCTCGAGGAAGAATGCTAATCGCATCAACTATGGGAGCAACTTCTTTCCAGCGAGGCCTAGGGGCAATGCATGCCTTAGCGCATTCCATTGGTGGTTTATTTGATAGTCATCACGGTACTCTGAACGCTATTCTCATGCCTTATATTCTCGTAACGAATAGGGTTAAAATCGAAAAGGACATTGAATACCTATCGATGTGCCTTGGTTTAAAATCAACTTTTGAGGCTTTTTTGGATTGGATTCTCTTACTTCGGGAAGAGCTTAGCATTCCGCATAAACTGTCCGAAATTGGTTTATCCAAAAAAGCTGCCCCAATCGTTGGAAAAACAGCCGCAAAAGACCCGTCCGCCTCCACTAATCCTATAATTTTGGGCGCAGACGATTATGAAAAAATATATATGAGGGCGATATCAGGCGATATTAGTTAAGAGAATAGGACGGCTTCTATGCGCGATTGTCCCATATAAACAGTGCCTTCCAAATCAAACAGACAAAATATGACATTTGAAGTAAGCCATAATCGAAAATTAAAAGTTTATTGAATATTAATCTATGCCAGCCGATTTGTGTTCTCTAATCTTATCTACTTGCCAAATAACTATATTTAGAACCACAATCATACAAGTCGGGTAAAAACGTTTGGAAAGAAATAATGGATCTAAATCTGGAAAATAAAAACGTTCTAATAACCGGAGCCTCAAAGGGCATTGGCTTAGCCTGCGCCAAAGAGTTCGCAGCTGAGGGCTGTAATCTTCATCTAGTGTCAAGAACAAAGGAAGATCTTTTAACAGCAAAGAATCAAATTGAGGCAGAAAACAGTGTTGATATTAGTGTTTACCCATTGGATTTGTCGCAATCATCAGATGTGGATACCCTGGCAAAAAAATGCTCAAATATAGATATTCTTATCAATAATGCCGGTGCCATTCCAGCAGGCAATATTGAAGCAATTGATGAACACACTTGGCGCGAGGCTTGGGACCTTAAAGTTTTTGGATATATCAATATGACGCGTCGGTTTTACCCACTCATAAAAGATAATGGTGGGGGCGTGATTATGAACATTATTGGATTAGCGGGTGTCCGTGTTGATCGGAATTATATAGCCGGTTCGGCAGGAAACGCGTCCATTATCGGTTTTACAAACGCCATGGGCGCACATGCCCTTGATGAGGGAATGCGCGTTCTTGGCGTTTGTCCAGGGGCAGTCCAAACCGAGCGCATTACCACAATGCTTAAGACTCGTGCAAAGGATGAGAAAGGCGACGAGAATAGATGGCAGGATTATTTTTCGGGCATGCCGCTTAACCGGCCTGCGTTAGTAGAGGAAGTTGCAGATGTGGTTGTTTTCCTGTGCTCTGATCGCGCGTCTTGGTTGACAGGCACTACAATCAATCTTGATGGCGGCGTCGCTAATCGAGGGGGCTATTAGAACAAAAATTGGGAAAGGGAACAAAGTGATACGCGGCATTGATCACGTTGTAATTGCTGTCAATGAAATAGAAAAAGCTCGCAAAACCTTTGAAAAAATGGGTTTTAACGTGACGCCAAAAGCAGTACATCCTTTTGGTACAGAAAATTTTCTTGTTCAACTTAATGGTAATTTCATCGAAATAGTTGGTGTAAATGATATATCTCTGGTTCCTCCTCATACCAAAGAAAAATACAGTTTTGCCCAAGCTAATGTAGATTTCTTGTCCTATAAAGAGGGTATGAGTTCGCTGGTATTTCAGAGTCTCGATGCTCGACGTGATAGAGAGGAATTTCTGGCTTCGGGTCTCCATACCTATGAAAACGTTGATTTTGAGCGGAAAGCCAAACTACCTGATGGAACCAGTGTAATAGTTGGATTTTCCCTGGCATTTTTAACTAATCCAGAAACACCAAATATGACCTTCTTCTGTTGTCAGCAACATGCTCCGGAACATTTTTGGAAGCCCGAATATCAAACCCATTCTAATACCGCATACACAATACAGGAAATTATTATATTAGCCGACGAGCCCCTATCTTCTCTCCCCTTTTTCCAAGCAACTCATGGCCCTGATTCTATAGTTCATGATGGAGAAAATCTCGGCATAAAATTACAAAATGGGCTAATTTCATTACTGAATCCGGTGTCTTTTGAAAAGCGATTTGGACCCGGAACATCAAAGAATACTGAGACACCAAAGTTTGCAGGGTTTCAGATCAGTGTCTCAAATATCATTGATACAAATGTGTTGTTACGAAATGCGGGTTTAGAAATAAGAGAATTTAATAAGAGAATTCAGCTTGGGCCTCATAATAACTTTGATACGATCATAGAATTTGTTGAACGGGACGTTGGATATGCTGGATGATAAAATACTCCTCGAAAAACCATTGCTCATTACCTCCAAGCAAAAGGAAGAATATTTTGAAGACGGTGCCGTTCTTATAGAAAGCATAGTTACGGAAACATGGTTACACAAGATCCGAACAGCCTCGGATGAGATTATAGAACGCAGCAGAAAAATAGAGCAGTCCAATGGACAATACATCCTGGAAGAGGGCCATTCGAGAGATAATCCACGATTGAAAAGATTATCGAGCCCTGTCGATCATCATAACACCTTTTGGGATTTCGTTTCGAGTGAGATAAGCTCACAACTCGCAGCCGATGTGGTTGGGCCTGATGTTAAGTACCATCATTCAAAGCTCAATTATAAATGGGCAAATGGCGGCACGAAATTTGATTGGCATCAGGATATACAGTCGTGGCCTCATACCGATTATAGTCCGGTAACATTGGGCCTTTTTCTCTATGATTGCACATCCGATCAAGGCCCAATGGTGACTATAAAAAAGAGTCATAAGGGACCCTTATTCAATATGTATGATAAAAATCAAAATTGGGTTTTAAGTATTCCTGAAAAAGAATTCAATTTGAACCTCGCGAAAGAACATACCGGTCCTGCAGGGTCCGTTTTACTCTTAAACTGCCGAACGATTCACAGTTCAAGACCAAATAAATCAAATCGGTCCAGACCCATGCTTTTAAGCGTTTATTCGTCGGCGGATTCAATGCCCTACACAAGCAACCCCATCCCTAGTCCCAACTCGGGAACAATAGTTAGAGGAAAGCGGGCTGCATGGGCTAGCCATGATCCTCGACCGTGCCAACTTCCTCCAGACTGGTCAACAGGCTATGTAGGACCATGGGCACATCAAAACCAAAAAAATAAAATGGGGGAGAACATAGTGTGAGTGAGACTGATAATACCGCCGGCTTTATGTCTATGAAAGGTGGTGGCTACTACTCAAAAGCCACCATTGGAGCTAAACACGTAATCGATAATGCGACACATCTCATTATCGAAGCACTTGATCGGATGGGATCATTAGACGAGAAAAGTACTTTTACGATGTCGGATATGGGTTGTGCAGACGGTGGCACATCGATTTCTATGGTTGGTAAGGTTTTAAAAGAGATCAGAAAACGTGCGCCCTCCAGGCCTATTCAGATGGTTTATACCGACTTGCCTAAAAACGATTTCAGCCAAGTATTTCAAAATGTCCATGGTCAAACAGATGTAGAGACCTATATCGACGATCTGGAAAATATTTTTGTTTTTAGTTCGGCCACCTCATTTCATAAACCAATTTTCCCTGCCGGAACACTGAATTTGGGATTTTCTGCCACCGCATCCCACTATATCAGTGAAAAACCAGGAGTTATTTCTAATCACGTGCACATGGTGGGAGCTAAAGGAGACGAGCGCGCAGCTTACGAAGAACAAGGGCGCCTTGATTGGGAGGGGATGCTGATAAATAGAGCCAATGATCTCGCTCCTAACGGCAGACTAGCACTATTCAACTTTGGAATAGATGAAAATGGATATTACCTCGGTTCAACCGGTGGTAAAAATATGTTTGATACATTTAATCAACTTTGGAAAGCTTTAGCCGAAGAAGACATTATAACACATGAGGAATACGTGAATACGAATTTCCCTCAAAGTTACCGAACTGTCGAGCAATTCATTGCGCCTTTTAAAGATCAAGAAAATCCTGTCTTCAAGGCCGGGCTTCGAATGGAGCACGTCGAAACGCGAGTTGTAGAGTGCCCTTTTGCTTTAGATTTTAAAGAACACAAAAACCCCGCCCGTTTTGCAAAGGAATATATTCCAACACTCCGGTCATGGAGTGAAGCTACTTTTGTCAGTGGCCTGTCCCCAGAACGCTCCATGACCGATAAACAGAAAATTGTGGATACCTTTTATAATAACTATCAAAAGCTCGTTGAAGATAACCCCGAAGGACATGGGATGGATTATGTCCATTGCTATTTAATACTGAAAAAAAATGGATAGTTTTATAGCGAGCAGGCAGCTCATTTCTCCGAAAATTAGAGGTTTTTCCAATGACTATACTTCCTCAACAACCCATGATAACGGCAAAAAGACACATGATAGTTGCCGGTCACTATTTGGCAACCGAGGCTGGCGCTAAAGTACTTGAAGCAGGTGGAAATGCTATCGATGCGGGAGTGGCCGCCGGTATAGCCCTCGGAGTAGTTCATAGCGATCAAGTGCAATTTTCTGGCGTTGCACCTATGCTTATTTACCTGGCAGAAAAAGATGAGGTGATAAGTATTGCAGGACTCGGTCACTGGCCTAAATCAGCGAACCTTTCGTTATTCGAAAACCAATATAATGGGACAATTCCATTAGGGCTTTTAAGAACCGTGGTACCTGCAGCACCAGACGCGTGGATAACGGTACTAAAAAACTACGGCACCATGTCTTTTGGGGAAGTCGCCAGTTCTGCTATCAAATATGCAAGAGAGGGCATAACTGTCCACCCAACAATGTCTAAATTTTTATCTCGCTATCAAGAGAACTACCGGATGTGGCCCAGTAACTCGAATATCTGGCAAAAAAACGGCCGTCCTCTTGAAGTGGGTGACCTGCTAATACAAACAGACTTAGCTGCCAGTATACAGTTTATGGCAGATCAAGAAGCGGCCGCAATGAAAGACGGCAGAGAAAAGGGCCTAAAGGCCGCTCGCGATGCTTTCTATATTGGCGATATAGCAAGAGAAATCGTCAAGTATCACAAAGATAATGGTGGTTTAATGACAGCTGATGATATGGCTAGTTATAGAACCCCCATTGAAAAACCCTTGTCTATCAATTTTCGGGGAACTGAAGTCTATAGTTGCCGTCCTTGGTGCCAAGGCCCTGTATTGCTGCAAATGCTAAATATGTTAAATGACATCGACCTTAACGCAATGGGACATAACTCCACAGATTATATTCACTATCTGGCAGAAACGGTAAAGTTAAGTTTTGCGGATAGAGAGCGCTATTATGGCGATCCTAATTTTGTAGATGTTCCCATAGACAAACTTTTATCCTCCGAATTTGCTAAGCAGCGCCAAGAACAGATTAATCCCCGAAAGGCTTGGCCTGAGATGCCGCCTGCGGGAAAAATAGACGGTTTTGGTGGGATCAGTTGCAGATCTGATACAAATTCTGATGCCTCGTTTTCAGAGCCTGACACATCGTATACTTGCACGATGGATCAAAAAGGTAATGTCTGCTCCATTACACCATCAGATGTTTCTTTCGAAAGTCCTGTAATTCCAGGTTTGGGTTTCTGTCCTTCCGCGCGGGGATCACAATCTTTTGCTGTAAGGGGTCATGCATCAGAGATAGCACCCGGCAAACGTCCCAGATTGACACCAAATCCAGCCATGGCTCTTAGAAGAAATCAATTTGTAATGCCCTTTGGAGCTCCCGGTGGAGATACTCAGCCTCAAGGAATGCTCCAAGTGATCTTAAATCATTTAGTATTTGGGATGGACATTCAATCCTCGATAGAAGCACCCAGATTTAGCACACATAGCCAACCAAACTCCTTTGAACCACATGAGTCAAAACCTGGAAGACTAGCTATTGAGGAAGATATAGATCAGGAAATAGGAGAGACTCTATCTAATTTAGGTCATGATGTTGAATGGTTACCCTCACGCTCCGATGCCGTCGCAGGCGTTTGTGCTATTAGTGCCAACCTAGAGACTAAAACAATCACTGGGGGCGCAGACCCAAGAAGGTCTGGCCGAGCAATGGGCTGGTAATATCGATCTCAATTGAAAGCCATCCTGCATATTTTCATCAATTTTTTACATTTGTATTAATCATAGGTTGAACGCATAACAGCCTCAACCTCGTGACGACTTGGAATTCCCTTCCTTCCCCCAAACCGACTGCACTTTATTGCAGCGGCAGAGCAAGCAAACATCGCCGCCTTTTCAATAGACATTCCTTCAGTTACAGCTATTGCAAAAGCTCCATGGAAAACATCTCCAGCAGCCAGCGTATCCTTGGCTATTATTTGAGGTGGATAGATCTGTCTTAAAACTCCATCCTCAACCCATATAAAGCCTTCCACCCCCAGCGTTACCCCCATGCATCCATCAAATTGGGCAGCATGTTCCAGTAGCGACTTCCTCACATCCTTGTTCCCAGAGTAGAGGTGAAAACCAGGTTCGGAAAAAATGGAATGGGTGGCCAAAGGTGCTAATCTTTTCAACACCTTGGCACTTGCAACATCTCCGTCGAATATTCTCAATATCCCCCGGTTTTTTGCCTCATTGAGGATCTGTAATGATCCCTCAGGCCAACGCACATCAACTAATATGCAATCTACGCTATCCAGTTGTTTTAATGGTAGCCATGAGGTGTCATTTCCGAGATTTGGATCGTAATATGGCACAATCAACCTACCTCCATCGCTGCCAACTATGACGGACGACAGCCCAGTTTTTGCTCCTTCAACCCTTTTTATAAACGACGTATCTACTCCTGTATCAGATACGTCTGATAAGAAAAAATCCCCTAATTTATCTGACCCAATACGTCCCCAAATAGATACATTCCCACCAAGCATTGCCACTGTAGATGCCGCCGCAACTGCCATTCCAGCTCCAATAATCACACCATCTTCTGCCATTACTTTTGCGTCCCCAGAGGGGATATGATCTACCTTGAGGATTGCATCAACAGTACATGCTCCTAAACTGATAAACCTGCTAGACTTTTTCTCATTTTTGTTTATGTCGTTCATTATTTACCCTAATGCAACCAAGACAGTCCCGTTTTTATACTGAGCTTGTTTAGCCGATAATCAATTTTTATTTCCATTCTAATAAAGAAATTCATCAAATAAAATTCAATCAAAGCAGTTTGCAGTCATTGTAGGTTACACCCTTAATCTGTTATTCTACAGACGCATTTATTAACCGTTTATTTTTGGAATTTTATGCGAACCCTTTTCCACCTTCCATTAGACCCATTTTCAAGAATAATCCGTGTTGTCATGGCCGAAAAGCAACTAGAAGTGAATCTTATCGTTGAACCTATCTGGGAAAGACGCGAGGCTTTTTTATCTCTCAACCCAGCCGGTACTGTCCCCGTATTAAAAGAACCCGATGGTTCAATAATTGCCACATCCCAAGCCATAGCGGAGTATTTAGAGGAGACAATCCAAGCCCCCTCTCTAATCTACGGTACACCAAAGGCAAAAGCAGAAATTAGGCGTCTATGCTCCTGGTTCGATATAAAATTCAATCAGGAAGTGACAGAATACCTTGTCGGAGAGAAAATAATGAAGCGCTTTTTAGGCCTTGGCGAACCTAGTAGCGAAGCTATTCGAGCTGGATACTCTAATATGGATACTCATCTAAGCTACATTGGCTACCTTGCAGAGCATAGGTCATGGTTAGCAGGCGATGATTTTTCCTTGGCCGATATATGCGCTGCGGCTCAATTGTCCTGTCTCGATTATTTGGGTGATATCCCTTGGGAAGACTACCAGGAAGCAAAACACTGGTATGCTCGAATTAAATCACGCCCCAGTTTCAGGTCATTGTTGGATGATTACGTGCCAGGAACGAAACCCCCATCACATTATGCCGATTTAGATTTTTAATCGATAATTGATGGCAATAAAATCCCAATCGTCTTCTGTACTATTTTGGAAACTTGCAACATTTTATGCGGCCTATTTTTTAGCATTTGGCATCTATATGCCCTATTGGCCCTTATGGCTGGATTCAATTGGACTTAACCCGATAGAAATAGGATGGATACTTGCGGGAACTTTCTGGATTAAAGTAATCGTCCAACCCGCCGTTACGCAGTTTGTTGATAAAAAAGGCCAAACCCGTTTTCTTACGACAACGTTGATGTTTTTAAGTTGTGTAGGGTTTTGCTTTATTGCCGGAGTAGATACTTTTTGGCCCGTGTTAATAATAGGAATTGCCACAGCCGCCTGTTATCAACCTGTGCTCCCTGTTATGGAAAGCGTGGTATTACGACACACAAACAAAACTGGTCTAGATTATGGAAAAATACGACTGTGGGGGTCCGTAACATTCATCATAGGAACTACTGCCGCAGGTTGGCTAATTGCCCAAACATCCATGAGCAACTTTATCTGGATATTAATCTCCGCAATGACTCTTGTGGCTATTTCATGTGCCATAGCACCAAATCAAGAAGTCAAGGAAGAGGGGAGTATCCAAAAATTAAAACCATGGACAATTATTGTTACAAAACCGTTCATAATTTTCATTGTTTCCGCTGGCTTGATTCAAATAAGTCATTCTGTCCTTTATGGGTTTGGCACGCTGCACTGGCGTAATTTAGGACATAGCGAAACTACCATTGGTTTATTTTGGTCAATAGGCGTTTTAGCCGAGATAGCCTTGTTCGCTCTTGCAGGGAAATTTAAAGAAAGGATTGGGCCATTAACGTTATTAACGGCTGCTGCCTTAGCTAGCGTTATCAGATGGTTGTTGCTGGCTATGCTTGAAAACCATGTTGCTTTATTCCTAACACAAATTCTGCATTGCTTTACTTTCGGCGCAGCTCATCTAGGAGCAATGACTTTTTTATCCAAAACGATTCCAAACGACGTTTTCGCTACAGGACAGGGTATCTACTATACCTTGGTTGGTGGAGTTTTTTCTGGATGTATGCTTCCAGTAGCAGGATTTCTGTTCACTTCAATGGCTGGGAATGCATTCTATTTCATGGCTATTTTGAGTGCTTTTGCATTAGGAGGCCTTTACCTTTTGTCCAGGTGTTCTTATCAAAACCTGGAAAACGAACATTAACCATCCTTTTTTAGCTGATGTTTTTGGAGAACAGGTGTCATGAAAATGCCAAATATCAAAACAATAATAGGTATTCCAAACGCTTTAAAAGTAACCCAAGTGTCTGTATCTACGGTTCTCCACAAAGCCTCATTTATTATGGCCAGAGAAATAAACATAATAATCCAGAGTTTTGACATGATTTTCCAGCCATCATCGGTGAGCTGCATCACCCTGCTCAAAAGAGGTTTTAAGAAATTTCGTTTCAGCAATAGGCCAATAGCAAGCGCAGAAGCGAATAACAAATTCACTATCGTTGGTTTGACCTTAATGAAAATTTCATTATCGAAATAAAGTGTCAAGCCTCCAAAAATCATTACCAATACGCATGTCACAGTCGGCATAGGGGGAATGGAGCGCTCAACAAAGAAAGTAACACAAATGACTATCGCCGTAGCAAACATTAACGCTGCGGTACCAACCATAATTCCATAAATATAATTAGCGCAAAAAAATACAATCAATGGGCCTAAATCAATTAAGGTGCGTTGCCCTGGCGATAAATGTCTTTCTGTCATGCAACCCTCTGTTCATCTTGAAATGTGTTGGAATCCACGCACGTAAAGGCTTTTCTGACCAATTCAGCATCAGCACCAGGAAGACGAGCCTCCTCAGAGAGGATACGGCGCCATGATCTTGCGCCGGGCTCTCCATGAAATAATCCCATCATATGTCTCGTGATGGATTTTAGAGGTACGCCTTCTGCCAATCTCCTTTTGATGTATTCAATCATTCCTTCAATAACCGTCAGATGGCTGACAGGATTAGTTGGATCTGAAAAAATTTCAGTGTCAACTTTAGAAAGTACCCAAGGCGTTTGATATGCTGCCCTACCTAGCATTACTCCATCTACTTTTAGTAATTGTTCATGAGCCTCATCAATAGACTTTAACCCACCATTTAAAATAATTTTTAAATTTGGATTATTTATCTTAACGCCGTAAACAAGCGGATAATCAAGTGGAGGTATATTTCTATTTTCTACGGGGCTCAACCCTGATAGGATCGCCTTTCGCGCGTGGATGATAAAAATTTCGCAGCCTGCTTTCGCCATTAAAGCTATAAATTCAGGCAAAACTTCGCTGGGGTTTTGCTCATCTATTCCTATACGGCATTTTACAGTGACTGGTATAGATACCGCCTTTTTCATCATTTCAATACATTTTGCAACTAAATCCTGCTCTTTCATCAAGCAAGCTCCAAAACGGCCCGCTTGAACTCTATCGCTGGGACATCCAATGTTTATATTAACCTCATCATAGCCCCATGACTCTGCTATGCGGGCGCATTCAGCCATCTGCAAAGGGTCGGCACCGCCTATCTGCAACGCAAGAGGGTGCTCCGAAGGGTCAAATTCTAAGAGTCTTTTTCTATCACCAAATAGGATTGCTTGAGTAGTTAGCATTTCAGTATAGAGCCGAGCACGCTTTGTAATCAGTCGCAAAAAATAACGGTCATGCCGATCGGTCCAATCCATCATTGGAGCGATACAAAATAAATGGGATTGTTCCACCAAACCTCAATAAACCCCTAAAAAAAGACACAACGCTTTATCAGTTCTGCTTTTGTATAGTTCAAAATGGCTCACGAGGCTATCATTACCATAATGCTAGCAAGTGTACATACACAGAGCGTCCTAAAGACACCCTGTTTCAAAAATAAAAGCAAAATACCAGCAAGAACTGTTAAACCAACACTAACAATATTAATTGTCTCTAAATCAGGGATCGGCACAATCAAATAGGAAATAGTTTCATATTTTATCTCAGAAAAACTTACATGTAATCCAAACCAAACCGCCAAATTTAAAACAACGCCAACTACAGCAGCTGTAATAGCTGATAACGCTGCAGCAATAGATAAGTTTTTACGAAGCCTCTCTATGTAAGGTGCACCCAAAAATATCCAAAGGAAACAAGGCGTAAACGTTACCCATAGCACGAGCCCGGATCCTAGAACACCTGCGAGAATTGGATCCATTCCTATGGCGTATCTATATGCGCTTAAAAACCCCACAAACTGTGTAACCAAAATCAGGGGCCCTGGCGTAGTTTCTGCCAAACCAAGTCCGTCAAGCATCTCTTGTGCGGAAAGCCAATTAAAAATGTCAACTGCCTGCTGAGCCATATACGCCAACACGGCATAGGCACCACCAAAGGTAACAACCGCTAATTTACTAAAAAATAAACTTTGTTGAACAAAAACATTTCCATATTCAGTAAATAGAAAAAGCAATGCAATTGGGCAGAACCAAATTATTAAAAAAATTGAACTTATGAAAATAGCTCGTGGAAAAGATGGATAAGTGTGTGTCAATTGGCCATCTAATTCCATCCGTTCAATTAAGCTGTTTCTTTTCTCTCTAGTTTTTATTTCTTCAGGATCTGTTTTAGTTTTGACTGGATATAGAGTATTAGCAGCAAAACCTGAGAGAGCAGCAACAGCTATAATTATTGGAAACGAAATAGAGAAAAAGAAGATAGCAATGAAGGCAATGATAGAAATTGCCAGCATCCAATTAGATGTAATGGCACGCTTACCAATCCGTATCACTGCCTCAACTACGATGACTAAAACAGCAGCTTTGATACCAAGAAATGCCGCATCAATTATCGGTAGATCTGAATAAAGAACGTAGATTATGCTCAAACCCAGCATCACTAGAGCTCCAGGCAAAATAAAAAGAAGCCCCGCCATGAGGCCGCCAGCAGTTCTGTGAACTAACCAACCAATATAAGTTACAAGTTGCTGGGCCTCTGGGCCTGGTAACAGCATGCAGTAGTTAAGGGCATGTAAAAACCTTGCTTCGTCAATCCATTTTTTTTCTTCTACCAGTGTTCGGTGCATCATTGCAATTTGGCCTGCGGGACCACCGAAACTGAGCATCCCAATCTTCAACCATATTTTAAAAGCCTCCTTGTAGGAGGGTATCATTATTTGCTCTGAGTTTTCCTCCATTTTGGTTCCCTTGCAAACTTCACCAATTTGACGCACATCAGACTCTAATTTTGATCCAGAAAAAGTGTTTAAAATATCGTATTCATAGTTATTACTATAAATTGTTGGTCTCTCGAACCGATAACAGTCAAATGTACTAGATGAAAGAAGAATAAAGGTGAATGAGACACTAGTTATTCAATCCTTCCACTCTGAGCCATGGCCGAAACACATCGAGCAATGCATTAGTAGCGTGCAGTCTTGGGCTAATCAAAACAAATATACGTATCGATTATTTGGGGATGAAATTCTCGAGATTATTCCCCCTATTTACTTAAAAAATTGTTTTGGCAGATGGCCGGTTATCACTGATCTAGCTCGTCTTTTATTAATCAAAAATCATTTGAATAACTGTGCCCATCGAGTCATTTGGCTCGATGCTGATACATTCGTATTTGCCCCTGATAAATTTAATGTGAAAATTAACGAACCTCATCTAGTTGGGCGCGAAATTTGGATTTCAAAAAAATTAAACAAACATTGGGATACGCGAAAACATGTCCACAATGCTTTCGTCTGTTTTACCAATGCTAGCCCAGTTCTTGATTTCTTAATCTACGCGACAGAGAGAATAGTGACAAATTTAACAGCCGCTTCAAGCCCACAACTCGTAGGGCCAAAATTATATACCCACCCCAACAATTTAATAAGATTTCCAATCATGGAAACTGCTGGAATGATGAGCCCAGCTGTTATGAAAGATCTCATCGCAGGCCAAGGGCCCGCTCTAAACTGTCATTTGAAGGCTTTGAAAGAGCCAATGGCCGCCGTCAATCTGAGTCGCTCGTTAATAGGCCATAGCGTAGACGATGTCATAGTGACACATGATCTTTTTGATCAGACCATTGAGCTATTAATTAAAAACTTCAAAACCGGCGGTTTAGAAAACCCAAGTTGATAAAAAGAAGGCTCCATGCGGAGCCTTCTCGTGAGTGGGCCTGTGGTGTGGCCCCGACTTATGGTCGACGGTCTTTTACAAGTGTAACGAAGGCTGCTCCGTTACCATTGCAAGAATAACCTTGGGGCACCACATTACCTTTTTCTCACATGACATCAGATCACCTCCTTTCAGTTGTTAATAGATACGCCATCATAACATGGCTATTAATCGACACAAAGATACATTTATTATAAACGCATAATTTAGAATAGAAATTAAATCTCCTCTCTGATTAACCTTCCATTATGCCAGCTATGGTGAAACCACCATCGGCACTTACTACATGCCCAGTTGTAAAACTGCAGGCAGGGGATGCTAAAAATGCAGCTACTTCCGCAATTTCTTCTGGCCTTCCGTAACGGTTCAAAGGCATCCGCATGGCAACGCTTGGCCAAGGCGCATCCGGCTGATCAGCTCTCGTTTTGGTAGGACCTGGGGCGACAGCATTCACCAGAATGTGATGTTCAGCCAATTCTATAGCCATTGTCTGTGTTAGGTTTATTATTCCAGCCTTACTGGCACCATATGCCGCTCTCCCTCGACCACCAAATATACCAGAGTTGGAAGCTACATTCACTATTCGCCCTCCCCGCGAGCCAGCGATCATATATCTTGCCGCAACCTGTGAACAGCGAAACACGCCACCAAGGTTAATGTTAAGCACATTGTCCCAGAAGTTTTCTTCCATTTCCATAAATGGGGCACGGTCCATTATCCCTGCGTTACAGATAAGAATATCTAGAGAGCCGAGGCGTTCATGGGATACTTTAATCATATTCTCCACTGATTTTCGATCAGAAACATCCACACCGACACTAATTATTTGTGATCCATTTTGAATATTACTCGCGACTTCAGCGGCTTGTTTTTCATCTTTATCCGCAACCGCTACAGCTATACCATCGTGGGCCAACCGTGCTACAATTGCCTTTCCGATACCACTGGCGCCTCCAGTAACAATCGCTGTTCTTGTGCTAGTTTTCATTTCCATCTCCAATATCTCTCAGTACCAACCACAAAAAGGACTTGTAGCATTAGATTGTAAACTATCTATAATATTATGACTGGAAATTTCCGTGTGCGGTTACACGCAGTGGGTTATAGTGAATCTAAAACTTTTTAAAATAAATGGGTCTCAGGAGAGTATTCAATGGCATTAGTAAAAAAACTTTTTAAACCAGGTAATTTGGTCACAGCACCTGGCATTTTTGACGGTATATCAGCGCGTATGGCTGACCCATTTGGATTTGATTTATTGTATATGACTGGTTATGGGACAGTGGCTTCATATCTTGGCGTTCCAGATGCGGGTATTGCCAGTTATGCTGATATGGTTGGGCGCGTTCAAATGATTTCTAGTGTAATTAAAACGCCCTTTATTGCTGATGGTGATACTGGTTATGGCGGTCTTTTGAATATGCACCATACAGTTAAAGGATATGAAGCCGCCGGGGCTGCAGGGATTCAAATTGAGGATCAAGAATTTCCAAAAAAATGTGGTCACACCCCGGGCCGAAAAGTTATTCCACTGGAAGATATGGTTCAAAAAATTGAAGTTGCAGTCGAAGCTAGAGAGTCTGATGATTTTCTAATTGTTGCAAGAACAGATGCTAGAACAAGTTATGGCCTCGATGAAGCCTTACGACGAGGCGAAGGTTTCGCTAAAGCTGGAGCGGATATTTTATTCATAGAGTCGCCTGAATCACATGAGGAAATGGAAAAAATTTGCTCAAGTTTCGATACGCCATTGTTGGTCAACGTGGTAGATGGAGGTAGCACACCCGTCCTTTCAAAACAGGACTATATCGATCTTGGTTACCAGATTGCCATATATCCCGGTACCGGTTTTATGGCAACTGCACAAGCTTTGCACTCCGTTTATGGAACAATAAAAGAAACAGGCTCATCTGTTGATGTTGAAGTTCCATTGAGAGATTTTATGACATTTTCGGAAGAAATGGGGTTCAAAGAAGTTTGGGACTTTGACAAAAAACACGCGAGATCTTAGTTAGACTGACCGAATTATTTCAAGCTTTAAAAAGGTAATATATTGAAAAATTATATTGAAACGTACCGCGGCGATGTTTCCCCTTGGGAAGTAGACTCGACTGAACATTTTACTGTAGCCTACTATTATGAAAAATTTGAGGCAGCAACTTGGCGCTTTTTGAAGCATGCTGGAGTGGATCCAAACGCTTGCAGAACGACCGAAGCATTAACTCACTATAAAGCTGAACTCCGAAATAGAGATATTTATAGAATTGAAAGTGCTTGTATTCAAAACGGTGATCATTCCCGAATAGCTCATAAATTATTCAATGCTGAAAGTGGTGAGTTGTGCACAACGATGCAACAGAATATTACCGGTATTTCTCTCGATATTCCTACAGAGAGATGGGATGGAGATATTAAAGAAGATAGAGCCATACCAACGAGTAAAGCTAAATGGTTACCAACTTCGCAAGACGTAACCCGTCCAGAAGAGACGGATTGGTCGGGCAATTTATCCTTACCAGGATTTATACATCGCTATTCAACAGCTAACAGCTTTATTCTAGCTGCCTTTGGACTTACCTCTGAATATCTCACAAAATCCCGAATTGGCCTGTCTACTTTCGAATTTCAACTCAAATTTGAGAAAACAGTATCACCAGGAACAATGATAGATATTGAAAGTTGCATTGCACATTTAGGAGGATCTTCAATTCGTCTTTTTCATAAAATGATAAACGCAGAAACTAAAGAGGAAATATCGAGCCTCAGCCAATTTGGCGTTCACCTAGATCTGGATCTCCGACGGCCTTCGAAAATACCGGACGAACTTAGAGAGAGAGCCAAAGCATTACTTTAAACGCAGCCTACTGAGTGCATTTGATTAAAAAACTAGGGACAAGCCTAT
>TARA_B100001057_G_scaffold200697_2_pt1 | contig 18709 bp, 15 predicted proteins | sample TARA_B100001057 | Tara Oceans TARA_B100001057 (sample SAMEA2621839) | marine metagenome | biome: marine biome (ENVO:00000447); feature: surface water layer (ENVO:00002042); material: "saline water (ENVO:00002010), including plankton (ENVO:xxxxxxxx)" | depth 5 m
TGCAATTACACCAACTACTCTTTCCTTACCGCCTGATAAAGATAAAAATTTAAAGTTAACGACTTTTTGCTCATTCACATGATTTTTTATGACTGAGAAATATTCATCAGAGGCTAGGTTGAAGAGACAAGAGTCTCCTAGCTCTTTGTTTAATGCAGAAGCAACCTTGTCTCCCCAAAATTCGTATAGGTTTTTAGCATCTCCAAAGGCATGTTGAGTTCCCATCTCTAATCTGTATGGATTCATTTCATCAGAAGGTTTTAATATGCCATAAATACCTGAGAGTATTCTTAAATTACTATTCATGTAATTAACTTCATCGCTGTTCATACTTTTTGCATTTAAATGTTTAAATACATCGCCTTCAAACTGGAATATTGCTCTATTTTCTATCTGATCAACCTTGTTCCAGTTTTTATATCTGTCAGCGTTAAGTTCAGCAATGTTTCCGCTTACATGCATCATGTCTCCCAATTCCTCAGAACTCATTTGTCCAAGAATTTTTGCTAATTCATTAGCTTCTTGCATGAAAACTGGACAAGTAGGTTCTAAGCTTATTTCGCATTTATTGTTTGCTAATCTCTTAGCTGGTGAGATAACTATCATATTTCTATTCCTGCATTATTAAAATCTAGGGCCCTTTCAGCTCTATAACTAGACCTAGCCATTGGACCTGAAACAACCTCAAGAAAACCATATTTTAGACCGACTTTTCTGTAAATTTCAAACTCTTGTGGTTTTACCCATCGATCAATTGGCAGATGATTAAGTGTTGGTCTCAAATATTGGCCAAGAGTCACAATATCTACATTATTATTCCTTAGGTCCTCAAAGGTTTGATAAATTTCTTCATCAATTTCTCCTAAACCAAGAATAATGCTAGATTTGGTAATCATATTGGGGTTAATTTCTTTAGCAACTCTTAGAACGTCCATTGTTTTCTGGTAACCAGCTCGTGGGTCCCTTATTGGGTGTGTGAGCCTTTCAACTGTTTCGATATTTTGAGCAAAAACTTTTATTGGAGAATTAACTACTGTCTCAATAGAATCATAAGAACCGTTGAAATCTGATGTTAATACTTCTACTTCTGTGTTTGGAGATGCTTTTTTAATTGCATTGACTGTAGCGGCAAAATGTTTAGCGCCCCCATCTGGAATGTCGTCTCTATTTACACAAGTAAGAACAATATATTTTAGATCCATCAATGAAATGGTATTTGCGATCTTTTGTGGTTCTTCTTTATCAAGCCATCCCTTAGGGTTTCCAGTATTAACCGAGCAAAACTGACAGGCTCTAGTGCATGTGTCCCCCATAAGCATAAATGTAGCTGTTCCTCTAGACCAACATTCTGATAAGTTTGGACATTTTGCTTCTTCGCATACGGTGCTTAAATTTAAGTTTTTGACCTTGTCTTTAATCAATGTATAGTTCTGGTTCGCTTGGTTGGCCGTCATTCGTATCCAGCTTGGCTTCTTTTCTCGCTCAACTTGAGAATAAGCATTACTTTTCATGCCATCTTTTATGGACTTAATTCCAGCATGGTTTGTGATTTTTACTGTTGGTATTAGCTCTCTCATTTCGTCAAAAGTTTTACAAAATTATCAATTAAAGAGTTTTTAAATTCTTCCTGATTAATATTTATATAATCTTCTAGATTACAAGCCTCTACGTCTAATCCGCAAGGCTTTATGCTATTAAATGTTGAAAGATCAGTATTTATGTTAATACTGAGCCCATGATAAGAATAATTTTTTTTTATTCTCATACCAATTGATGCAACTTTTTTGCCTGAAATAAATATGCCTGGATCTGTATTATTTATTTGATGGCCTAGATCTAAGTCTGTTAATACTTCTGAAACTGTCTTTAAGATATTTTTTGTAAGTTCTGATGGTGGAAAAGGTAGAGATTTAAGATTAAGCATAAAATAAAAAATCCACTGACCAGGTCCATGGTATGTGGTCTTGCCGCCCCTATCTGTTTTTATAAAAGGTGGTTGTTTGCTTCTGTCTTCGTGCATTGTTTTTTCGCTTATTCCAATAGTAAAAACCGGAGCATGCTCCAGAAACCAAATTGAATGATGTTTGGGCTTAGAACCAATAAGATTCATCATTTCAGAATACGCCTCATCAAAATCAATTATTCCTTTATTTTGGAAATCGATTTCCATCATATTTTTTCAAGGTTTGCGTATGCCATGACTAACCACTTTGTCCCGACAGAATTAAAATGTACTTGAACCCTAGCAGAATCACCATTCCCCTCTATGCTCAGTATTACTCCCTCACCAAAGCTTTTGTGTGAGACTTGATCTCCCAAATTGTACCCGTGAGCAGAATTATCTGATGAGTCTAAAGAAGCAGAACCAAAATACGAATTTCTATAAGTTTGTTTAGGTCTGACAAATTCTAAACAATCATGTGGTATCTCATTTATAAATCTTGAAGGAGGATTATAGGAGTCCTGTCCATATAATCTTCTAAATTCAGTGTATGCAAGATAAAGTTTCTTTCTTGCTCTTGTTATACCGACATAGCAAAGCCTTCTTTCTTCTTCAAGCTCATTCAAATTCTCAACAGACCTTGAGTGAGGGAAAAGCGACTCTTCCATACCGACAATAAAAACATACTTATACTCTAAGCCCTTTGCAGAATGTAACGTCATGAGCTGAACTGCATCGTCAGTTTTAGCAGCTTGTGTTTCGCCCATATCAAGCGATACAGAGCTTAAAAATGCAGCAATAAATGAATCATAATCAGAAAGATCTTCTCTTTTATTGATAATTTCAAATGATTTAACTGCTGAAATTAATTCATTGATGTTTTCTATCCTTATTTTTCCTTTCTCACCTTTTTCTTTCATGTGATGCTCAATCAGACCACTCTCATTAATAACTTTTTCAACAAACTCATCTGATGCATAATCATTAATTGTTTCGGCCAAGCCTTCGATAAAATTTACAAACACCCCTAATGATTTGGATGCTTTACCTTTGATCTTTTCAGATTTAAGCATTTCCTTAACAGCACTAAAAAGTGACAGCTCGTTTTCATTAGCAACTGACCTTATTGTCTCTAAAGTTTTTTCACCGACTCCACGAGAAGGTGCACCTATTGCTCTCTCAAATGCTGTATTGTCATTCCTGTTCACAATTAACCTTAAGTAAGCAAGAACATTTTTTATTTCTAACCGTTCATAGAACCTAACGCCACCATAAATTATGTAGGGTATATTTTGTCTAAGCAGGTACTCTTCTATTGTTCTCGATTGTGCGTTAGACCTATACAAAACTGCAATGTCCTTGTACTGATCACCGCCATCAAAAAGCATATGCACATTTTCTGCTACATAGTTTGCTTCTTCCTGTTCGTTGTATGCTTCATAAACTTCAATTTTTTCCCCCTCATTTCCTTCAGTCCATAGTTTTTTTCCTAGTCGATTTGAGTTTTTATCTATAACTGCATTTGCTGCACTCAAGATGTTTTGAGTTGATCTATAGTTTTGTTCGAGCCGGACAATTGACGTACCCTTTTCTTTAGAAAATTTATTGATATTTTCAATTTTTGCTCCGCGCCAGCCATAGATAGACTGATCATCGTCACCGACTGCCGTAACTGTGGTGGCTTCTCCTATCAAATTGTTGATCCATTTAAACTGGAGTTCGTTGGTATCTTGAAACTCGTCAATTAAAATATTTCTAAATTTATTTCTATAAAGACTTCTTATATTTTCATTGTCTCGAATGATTTCATATGAGCGTAGTATCAGTTCTGCAAAATCAATAAGGTTTTCTTTTCTCATGTAAGCTTCATAATAAGCGTATATTTTTTTCAGAGTCTCTATATTAAAGTCTCCCTTATCATCGACATCTTTAGGTCGCAGAGCTTCATCTTTCCAGGTATTGATCTGCCATCTTATTTTTTCAGCAGGCCATTGATCTTCATCGATATCCAGATCTTTTAAGTTTCTTTTTATTATTCTGAGCTGATCATCACTATCTAGGATGTTGAAGTCTTTTTCTAAACCAGCTTCTTTGTAGTGTCTTCTCAATATTTTGTTCGAAATAGAATGAAAAGTACCGCACCACATTTCAGGGATAGGTTGATCAAGAATATTTTCAATTCTTGCAGTCATTTCATTAGCTGCTTTATTGGTGAATGTTACAGATAAAACGCTATGTGTTGAGCTAGACAAGGCTTTGATAAGCCAAGCAATTCTATGGACAAGTACCTTTGTCTTGCCTGATCCAGCACCTGCAAGGACTAGTAGTTTTTTAGATTCAGACGTTACTGCTTCGCGTTGAGCATTATTGAGTTCGTCCAGGATATAAGATACATCCATTTATTAAACAAACTTATTTTCTCTAAACCAAAGATTGAAGGCATATTTCTCACCGCCTGTAACAGGCCTCCCTGCATGGAGTGACATTGGATGAACCTTTGTTGTTCCTGGTAGCACATTTTTCCAAACAAGTATGGAACCCTTCTTTGGTGCAACAGATATATTCAAATCTCTAAACTCAGTGTCTCCGCCTTCTTCGACATCATTCAAATAAGCGATAGCTGTATATATCCTTTGGCCGCCTCTTTTAAGGTGCTTCCTTCCTTCCTCTGTCTCTCCATTAAAAGCATCATGGTGGTCGTTATATTGTGTTCCGCCTGTATAGTAGACAACTTGAAATGATTCAGCATTTTTTAAAGGGAATCCGACTAAGTCAGCAATTCTTTTGCCAACTTTCTCTGTTAAACCTGAATGATTATGTGGTAGCCACATATTGCTGCCAGTTCTATTCTCATGATAAATGCCATCTTTTCCCCCAATTGTCTTAGCTCTTTGCAAGCCCCCTTGTGAGGCCTGAACAAAGTGATCACATTCTTCGTCTGATATAAAATTTTCTATTACATATATCAGTGGATCATCATTATAAATTACTTTGTTACCATCTGTTCTAATTGGCTTTTTGAATTCTTGCTTAATCTCAACCGGAGCTGGTGTTTGTTGGGGCTGACTTTCAAATTGTTTATCAAGACCAGAATTTACACCAATCAAATACAATGAACGCATAGCTAGGCCAAGCCCTAGTAAGGCTATGATTAATGCGAATATTGAAATTACAAAAGCTGCTACTTCCACAAAAATATTATACTGAATTGATTAAAACTTATCAGCCTTGTTGGCGAATTCTTCGCGTGCAGATATAAATTCTTCTTTCATTTTAAGCACCAATTCTTCAACCTTTAAAGAACTTTTTATTGAATTTATGCCTTGTCCTGAACCGTAAATGTCTTTCCATACTTTTGCAGAAGCATTTCCTCCAGAATTAAAATTCATTTTTGTTTTGTCCGCCTCTGGAAGATTATCAGGGTCCATGCCAGCTCGAGAGACTGAAGGACTTAGATAATTCCCATGCACTCCACTAAAATAATTTGTATATACAACGTCTTTAGCTGCCGATTCGATTAGCATTTTTTTATAATCATCGTCGGCTTCTGATTCTTCTGTAGCAATAAATCTTGTTCCTATATAAGCCAAATCAGCACCCATAGCTATTGCGCTGGCAACCGAGTGTCCATCAGAAATTGCTCCTGAAAGAAGAATTGTGCCGCTGTACCATTCTCTTGTCTCTCTCAAGAGTGCAAAGGGTGACAATGCACCAGCGTGACCTCCAGCTCCTGCGCAAACCAGAATGAGACCATCAACTCCTTGTTCTACTGCTTTTTGAGCATGTCTTGTATTTATAACGTCATGAAATACTAAGCCCCCATAAGAATGAATGGCTTTGACCAAATCTTCAGGTGGCCTTAAAGAGGTAATGATGATAGGTGCTTCATGCTTTACACAAGTTTCAACATCTTTAAATAGACGATCGTTTGATAAGTGGCAAATTTGGTTCACAGCATAAGGTGCAACAGGCTTGTCTGGATTATCTTCTTTAAACTGGCCAAGCTCATCATTGATTTCCTTTATCCAGTCTGACAGTAGCTCTTGAGGTCTAGCATTTAGTGCAGGAAACGACCCTACTACGCCAGCTTTGCATTGAGCAATCACAAGACCTGGTCTTGATATTATAAATAGTGGTGCACCAACGACAGGTACAGATAAGTTGTTTTTTAGTATATCTGGAAGCATTTTATTTTGAATTTAAATTATCTATGACCCAACTTATGGACCAGTTGTGACTTAATTTATTACCTTTATATTCTTCTGGCAACCTAAATGGACTAACTCCTTCAATATTTTGAATCTGGGTATCGGTTTTTAGGTTTTTAAATGCGCCATCTAATTCTTTGATTGTCATCCATTGGTATGCTTCAACATTATTTCCAGTTTTCTTTGGGGCGACATAACCACACCAGTTATTTAGTCTCCTCTCTCCTGCAATACCAGAAGCGATAATATGCATTTCGATAGGTGTTTCATAATTTTTTTCTAGCAACTGTGCTACAACTATCCCACCATAACTATGGCCCATTAACACAATCTTAGAATAATTATTTTTTTGTTCATTTATTATTTTATGCAAATTATCTGTTGCGAAATTTGGACAACCGTTCGTTTTCCAGCGATAAAAAGCAATATGATTCTCAGTTGAATTAATATTCAGTAATGGGTAAACCCATTCATAGCCTTCTGTTTGGAATCCATGAATTGCTATAAATAAGGTTTTTTGAGTTTTTGTTCTTTCAGTTAAAAAATGAATGCCTGGTTTAAGATCGACAAGGCTTCCTCCAGCGCGAAACACTCCAGCTTCTGCAAATTTAATTTTCAAATTTTGAAGATCGAGAGCAAATAAGCTACCAGACAGGAATAATAGGATTAGAATTCTCATTTTTTAGGGCTTTAGTTTCTTTAATAACCAGAAGCCAAACCAAGTGCTGAAAACAGTCTTTAATATTACCATTGGAAGAGCTGGAAACTGATACCAGAAATCTAAGTATGCATTCCAAAACCAGGAATAAATCCAATCATGCAGAAATTTTAGGTTCTCTACCAAAAAAATCTTGGTGGTTAGAGTCGATAGACTATAGTCTGTCTGCAATATTTCCAACAAAACCCAAAAAATAATTATTATTTGTATTGGAGTTGTATAAATACATAAATATGCAAAACCCAAGCCTAGCTGTTTCATAGCTTATTAATTTTAGTCTTTGTGAGACTAAATGCATACTTAAGTTATTTTGCTGTTGCAGTTCTAAAGAAAAAGAAAAAAGAAAGCGTTGCACAAGAAGACAGGATATGCCAAATTGCATGAGGCTGAAGAATTGAATCAGGATCACAATATGGTTGGCCTGGGTAACCTTGTAACCAAATAATCCATGCGCTTATATAAAAAAAGATTCCAAGCCAATACCATGGGAAATATTTTTTATTTGATTCGTGTTTTTCATTAATAAATAAGGCTGGGATCCAAAATAAAGTTACCCACCAATACTCTGAAAAATTTGCAATAATCTCATCGGGAAATCTGCCAAAAACTGCAAGCACTGCTATACCAACAAAGCCAGAAAGCAGTCGAACTGGTTTGCTGTAGAAAGTCTGCAAGACCTCAGTTATGACCCATAACGCAATGGAAAGAAACCAAAAATTAAAATTGATGCCTAGATCTGTTCCAAGAAACCAGCTTAACAAACCATATAAACCAACAACTATTAAATAGGTTTTAACGAATAAAGATTCGCGCCAATTTTTCATTGTGAAAATATTTACTAGCCAAGGAATAGAAATCCACATGATCATGCTGAGCCAGTCTGCCCATTGGCCCCAAGCTGTATGGGTGCCATGCATCAATAATGAGCCAGGACCAAGAAATACTGCTGCCCCAGCATAAGTTAGTGCCGTTGGTGTTGGGCCGTGAAATCTACTTCCTTCAATTTTTTTCTCATTAGCTAGAATCCAAAACATCAATAGGCCTGTTGTCATAAAACCTATATTGCTTAAGGCATTTGCAGGCTCTCTAAAAAATCCACCGCTGATCCTTTCGCACCATCTAGAAATTTCACCAATTGCATATCCCGTTTCAACCGAAAGGAAATTAGTTGTAGAAGCTAATAAAAAATAAAAGGTGAAAAATAATCCTACAAGTGATAGTGGAATATAAAAGATGTTTTTATTCAATTACGAGTCCCATCTAGTGACAAAATCGTGGATATCATGCTCTGGAATCTTCTTGGGTTCACCATCAGGTGTTCCAATGTAAAGATACCCAACAACCTGCTGACCTTCTTCAAGATCTAAATGTTTTCCAATCTTATCATTCAAAGAGAAAGTGCCTGTACGCCATATACCGCCATAGCCCATGGAATTAAGTGCTAACAGAATGTTTTGGCCTGCAGCGGCAGTTGACATTATTTGTTCAACCTCAGGAACCATAGCATGCTCTTTAGGAGTACATACTAAAACCACTATCATGGGAGCTCTAAACGGCAACTGTTTATACTTTGCTAATTTTTCATCATCAAGGCCATCCATGTTTTCTTTTGCATAGTTGACGAAAGCATTCGAGAGCTTGTTTAGGCCCTCGCCTTGTATCTGAATGAAGCTAGACGGTCTAAGCCAAGCATGATCAGGAGCTCTAAGAGCGGCCTGAAATACCTGTTCCATCTCTTTGTCCGATGGTGCTGGCTCAACCAAGTTTCTGTGTGAATTTCTGTAAAGTATGTTTTCTAATGCTTCGTTCATAGCTCTTATTTAGGTGTAATTTGCTAAAAAGCAACTATAAACAGATTTAGAGGAATTACATATATAATTGATATTAAAGCAGGGAAGTTATGGCTGGACCTTTAATTAAAAAGCTTAATCAAATTTCTTTAAAAGATTTTGATGATGTGGGCGGAAAGAACTCATCACTGGGAGAAATGATAGGCAATCTTTCAAAATTGGGTGTAAATGTGCCTGATGGTTTTGCTATAACTTCAACAGCTTTTAATGAGTTTCTCTCGCTTAGTGGTTTAGACCAAATTATTTCAGAAGAACTATCTAACTTAAATGTTGAAAACTTAACTGATTTAAGAAGGTCCGGCAAAAAACTACGAGGCTTAATTCTCAAAACACCTCTCCCAGAGGTGCTTATTTTTGAAATCGAAAAAGCTTGGAAAGATATCTCTAAGCCTGGAAAAAGTTTTGCGGTCCGATCATCTGCTACCGCTGAAGATTTACCGGATGCCTCCTTTGCTGGTCAACAAGAATCGTATCTCAATATTGACGGGTTCGAAAATTTAATAGATGCCGTTCGGAGAGTCTATGCCTCGTTGTTCACAGACAGAGCAATCTCATATCGAAAATTAAGAGATTTTAAGGGCACATTATCAATTTCAGTTGGGGTCCAAGAGATGGTTAGAAGTGATATTGGGTCATCTGGAGTGGCCTTTACTCTTGATACTGAGTCTGGCTATACAGGTTCTATCTTTATTACTTCTTCATACGGCTTAGGTGAAGGCATAGTCCAAGGTAATGTGAATCCTGATGAGTTTTATGTATACAAAAATGCTTTAGAAAATAATAAGTTCCCAATTATTAAGAAGAGTCTAGGGGAAAAAGCAAAAAAAATGATTTTCACGGACAGCAATATGGCTGGCAAGAGCGTTAAATATGTAAGAGTTAAAGCCGAGGATGCAAAGGCGTTCTCACTCTCTGATGCAGAAATTATTGAATTAGCAAGATATGCCAAAACGATAGAAGATCACTACAAAGTCCCAATGGACATTGAGTGGGCAAAAGATGGTGAAAATGGAAAAATCTATATACTTCAAGCCCGACCAGAGACAGTTCAAAGCAAGGTTTCAAGTTATTTCGAAAAATTCACTTTAAAAGATAAGGGTGAATTAATTGTATGTGGTAAAAGTGTTGGACAAAAAATAGGCAAAGGAACTGCGAAAGTAGTGAAAGACATTTCAGAAATTCACAATATAAAACCTGGAGATGTTCTTGTAACTGATATGACCGATCCTGATTGGGAGCCTGTAATGAAAATAGCTGCTGGCATTGTAACAAATAGAGGGGGCAGAACATGTCATGCTGCAATCATTGCTAGAGAATTAGGCATACCAGCCATAGTTGGGTGCAATACCGCAACTAAATTTATCTTAAACGGCTCAAAAGTTACCGTGTGTTGTGCTGAAGGAAGCGAGGGGAAGGTTTATAAGGGTGAGCTAGATTATTCTGTTGAGAAAGTTGAATTGGGTGCCATGCCAGATGCGCCAATAAAGATAATGATGAATGTTGGAAATCCTGATAGAGCAATGAGTTTTTCGATGATTCCAAACGAAGGGGTTGGTTTAGCAAGAGTTGAATTTATTATTAATAAAATGGTAGGGATTCATCCGAAAGCCCTAATTGATCCCTCAGCTGTGGATGGAAAAACTAGAAAAATAATCCAGAATAAAATTTCTGGCTATCCAGATACAAAACCTTTTTTCATTGAAAAACTTTCAGAAGGCATTGCAACAATTGCAGCATCTTTCTCACCAAAACCTGTCATAGTCAGGTTGTCAGACTTTAAATCAAATGAATATGCCAACCTTATCGGTGGACAGTACTTTGAACCACTTGAAGAAAATCCAATGCTTGGCTTTAGAGGCGCAAGCAGATACGTTTCCGAGGATTTCAAGGAATGTTTTGAGCTTGAATGTGAAGCTCTTAAAAGAGTCAGAGACAAGATGGGGTTAACTAATGTTCAGATTATGATCCCTTTTGTTCGAACCATTGAGGAGGCTGAAAATGTCATAAACCTCTTAGAGCAAAATGGTCTTAGTCGTGGAGAGAATAGTTTGAAAGTTCTTATGATGTCTGAGATTCCTTCAAATGCTTTGTTGGCTGACGATTTTCTTGAACATTTTGATGGTATGTCGATAGGCTCTAATGATATGACTCAGTTGACCCTTGGTTTAGATAGAGACTCTTCGCTTGTGTCAGATATATTTGATGAAAGAGATCCCTCTGTTAAGAAAATGCTCTCTTTGACAATAAAAGCATGTAAAGAAAATGGTAAATATGTTGGCATTTGTGGTCAGGGCCCATCAGATCATTCTGATTTTGCTGAATGGTTGCTCGATGAAGGCATAGAGAGTATTTCTTTAAATCCAGATACAGTTATTGAAACTTGGCTTAAGCTTGCAAACAAATAGTGGATTCGATTTTGTATAATTTAATGTATGGATAAAATGCATATTTTAATATCATTAAGTTTATTGGGCATTGCAGTAGCTCTATCAGTTATAGATAACAATTTTTCTTCACTGGTAATGTACCTGTTGGGGCTATTCTATATTTACCAGGGATGGACGGAGAAAAATTCAAATAGCCGTAGTGCTTTAGGTTTTTTGTTAGTTGGAATCATCATAACAACAGTTACATTTTTTGCAGAATTTTATGTAGGCTATATAAGCCAAGATACTATTGCGATTCTCAAAGAAACTATAGCAAACCTAAAAGAGTAGATTTAGCTATTTAGCGCAGATTCAACGGAAAGATGTCTAATCTCGCCGTTTGCCATATTTAGGCCATTTGCAAGATGTGCATCTGAAGCACAAGCCTTTTCAAAACCTAGCGTTGCAAGTTTTTTTACATAGGGAAGTGTTGCATGATTCAATGCTAATGATGCAGTTATTGGCACAGCTCCCGGCATATTCGTAACACAATAATGAACAACTCCTTCTTCAACAAATACTGGTTCATCGTGAGTGGTTGGTTTGCTTGTCTCAATACATCCGCCCTGATCGATTGAAATATCCACCAAGACACTACCAGGCTTCATGCCTTTCAGCATTTCTCTAGTAATGACTTTTGGCGCCTCTTTGCCAACCACGTATACGGAACCAACTACTAAATCAGATCTGCTGATTACGTCTGCAATATTGTCAGGTGTAGAGTTTATATAAGAGACTTTTTCATTCCCAAAATCATTTTCCAGATTTTTTAATTTTTCATCTGAGATATCTAAAATGTTGACATGTGCTCCAGAGTCAATCCCTTTTCTGATTGCCTCTTTGCCTGCAACACCAGCCCCAACAACTGAAACTTCACGAGCTTGTATATTTTCAAAATTTCCAAACAAAGTGCCAATGCCTTTATTTGGTTTCAATAGAAAATATTGGCCAACTACCAGACTAATGCGCCCAGCAATTTTGCTCATTGGTGCTAAAAGAGGCAGGCTGCCATCGTTTGCTGTAACTGTTTCATAGGCAACCCCTTTTACTCCTGTAGAAATTAGCTCTTTTGCATTCTCTTTATTGCCTGCTAAATGCAAGTAGGTGAAGAGCGTATGATTTGGAGTTAAAAACTGATTTTCTTCGGGTAGTGGCTCTTTAACTTTTACAATGAGCTCGGCGCTCTCGAAAATGTCTGATGCAGAACTTAATATTTTTGCACCTTTTGATTTATACATCTCATCGGTGAAACCTATTTCCCTGCCTGCACCTCGCTCCACGTAAACTTCATGATCTAGTGAAAGCTCACCGACAGATTCTGGTGTAAGCCCAACTCTGCACTCATTGTTTTTTATTTCTTTTGGAACACCAATCTTCATTTGCTAATAATTATAATTTGTAATTTGATATTTTTATAAAGACTTTTCAACTTCTTCGAGAGAATCAGTCAAAATATCAAACATTTCATGAATCTGATTCTCTTTTATGATTAAAGGTGGGCACAGAGCTATTACATCTCCTATGGCCCTTACAATCAGACCATTCTTTTGGCATGTTTCTGCTATTTGTTTTCCGATCTTGCCATATGGATCATAATTTTCTTTGGTGTCTTTGTCTTTTACTATTTCGAGGGCTCCGATAAGGCCTATGCCTCTTGCTTCACCAACTAAATTTGATTCCAACATTTTATTAAGTCTAGTTTGAAATGTCGGAGCAACTGAGTTTGCATGACTAAATAAATTTAACTCCTCATAAATTTCAAGAGTCTTAAGCGCAACAGCGCAAGCAACAGGATGGCCTGAATATGTGTAGCCATGGCCAAAAACACCTACCTCATTACTAGCTTTTTTAATTGGGTCAAATATTTCATCTGGCACAATAACTGCACTAATAGGGATATATCCAGATGATAAAGCTTTCGCGATAGTAATCGAAGCAGGTTTGATGTCGAATGTCTCATAGCCCCAACAGTTACCTGTTCTGCCAAAGCCACAGACTACTTCATCATCTATCAAGGGAATGTCATATTTGTTTAACACTTTCTGAATAGCTGGAAAATAACCTTTGGGTGGGATTAATACACCGCCAGCACCTATTAATGGCTCAGCAATCATTGCCATAAACTTGTCTTCCCCTTCCTTGATAATTAAATTCTCAAGGTTTGCTGCTAACCGTTCTACAAAATCAGCTTCAGTCTCTCCATCAAGTCCTTCGCGATAAAAATGAGGTGTATCAGTATGGTGAAAATTGGGTAATGGCAAATCAAAGAGTTTATGATTTGCTGGAATACCAGTCATGCTTCCGCTTACAACAGTAATTCCATGATAGCCCTTTTTTCTTGCAAGAAATTTCTTTTTTTCTGGTTTACCAATTGCATTATTTAGATAAGTAAAGAGTTTAAATTGGGTGTCGTTTGCATCTGAACCAGAATTACCAAAAAAAACTTTTCCATTTTCATAAGGCGATATTTCAATCAGTTTTTCTGATAACATGATTGCTGGTTCGTGACTCTTTGAAGCAAACAATGAACCATAACCAAATTTTTTCATTTGGCTTGCTGCCGCTTCCACCAGAGCTTCATTGCCGAAGCCTAGGGCATTACACCATAAACCGGCCAAACCTTCGATATATTTATTTCCATCTACATCATAAACGTAAATTCCTTCACCTTTATCAAGAATCAAAGGCTTTGAATCTTCATGCACTACTAAGTTCGTTGCAGGATGAAAAATATTCTCTATATCTTTTATAGCAAGGTTCTTATAATTCATTTTTTATTTTCTTCTAACTTTCCCAGAGACTTTAGATATTCTTCGTCCTTGTTCGGATACATTTTATTAAAGCCGCTATGGTCTCGAAAACTCTTAATTGGTTGGCCTAAACCGTAAATTCCATTTAACCTTGATTCTTGTGCATGATCAAGATCAATGTCTACAACAAAGAGATCTTCCTCTCCTGTAGACTCATGCATGATTTCTCCATCTGGATTACAGACAATTGAATGACCACATCCTTGGTCACCGGAACTGTTTATATCAATATAAAAAAGCTGCTGTTGTGCTGCTGTTGCTTGCACCATAATTTTTTCAATATCTCTATCTTTAGTAGGTGTAAGGGTTGGGTTGATAATTAATTCTGCCCCGGCAAGAGCTATCGCTCTACTAGATTCGGGAAACCACAAATCATAACAGATATGTACTCCCAGCTTTCCTTTGTTCTCAAAGTTTATGACAGATGGGGTTTCAGAACATGCAACATTCTTTTCATAGGGAAGCCACGGAAAATTCTTTTTTGCTTTTGAGACAACACTACCTCTCCTATCAATTATTGGAGCAATGTTAAAAACATTTAACCCTTTTTTTTCATAAAATGTTCCTGGTATTAGCCACAAATTCAGATCTTTTGCTATTTCACAAAACTGCTTTTCATAATTTTGGAAGTAGAAATTTTCATCAAGAGCACCAGGACCTCCAACAGCAAGTTCACTCAAAACCAGCAAATCACAACCTTTTCCCCTGAAGCTTTCGATAGCAGTTTTTATATATTCAAAATTATTTGATTTTTTAAGCTTCAGCTGTAAGCAACCTATTCTTATTGATCTCATGTAGTTACCCTTTCCTGCTTGGCACTAGAATAGCCAATGATTCCTGCAGCAATAATTAATGCTATTGTGGCTAGATTCAGTATCAAATCAAACCCATAATCAAGAATTACTAGTGATCCAACTAGTGGCCCAGTCGCTAAACCGACTTTGCTGATAAAGCCTGCAAGTGCAGCCATTTGACCATGCTTATCAAAGGAGGCACAAAGCCCAAGGACGTAGGGGATTACAAATGCCCACGCAATTCCAGTTACAGTGTTAGCTATAAAATAAATTGTTATGTTTTCAGAGTAGTGCAGGAGATAGGTAAAAATAGCAGAGACTAGAAACCCGATACATAGTGGTACGGTCCGGCCATACTTGGTACCAATGACATACACTAAAATTCCGCCTGAAATTGAAATAATATTAGCGATAGTTAGTAGATTGCTAATCTCGTTGTTTACAAGGCCAATGTCTTTACCAAGCTCAAAAGCATAATCAGCTACACCCATGTTCGATGACTGAAATAAAAATAAGGCCAGTAAAGCTAGAATTAACAGAAAACTGATATTTAGTTTAAAAGGATTATTATCGCTTTGCGCTTTCTTAACATCTGGGATAAATGGCAAAATTAATAGTGTCATTAAGCTAAATAGCGAGAGAACGCCAAAAACTGCCATATGACCAAAACTTTCTACTAATCTTGGTACTGTGAAGATTCCAAGGCTGCCAAAACTGTATTGCACAACCAACAACATCCCAAAAATTTTATCTGGTTGGACAGTTCTAGCTATTACAGACAAACCAATTCCAACTGAAATGCCACCTATTGTTCCATGAAGAAACCTTACAAAAATTAAATTATCAGGACTGGTGATTTGTGACGAAATCCCATCTATGACCATCATTAAAATTAAGAGCCCTGCAGCAGAGGAGCGCCATGGCACTGACCTAACCAAGAAAGTAGCAATTAAAGCACCAAATGCTGCTCCATACTTATTAGCACTTACTATCAGGCCTGCCTCATCTCGACCAACTCCTAGGCCGTCAACAAATGCTGACAAAAAAGCGCCACCAAGATTTACATAAAATAGGCCTGCTGTTGCAAGAATTGCATACATGACAGCAGCCATTGTGCTTTCTTGATGCAGATGAATATTTTTTATCATTACTAATTACAAAATGGTCTTATTTTATTCGCTGCAAATACAGCTGAGTCCCAAGAATAAGTGTAACCATCACTAAAATAATAATACGTCATTCTGTTTGGAAGAAAAGCTACAGTAACTCCTCCAAACCCAGACATGAATGGAATCCAAGTATCTGCTTCACAACCAAATGTGCCAGCATCATATTTTCTCTGCCAGAATCCATTGTTATAAGAGATATTAGCACCTGGAATTGCTTCAATTTTTTCTTCACCTTCGTCTAAGGCTTTTTTTAGGAAAGCATATTGGGAAGAGTCAGATTGAGTCTGATTGTGTATAAAGTTTGAAATTATTTCTATGTCGTCACGAAGCAGATACATGCCCCAACCAGTGAATGCCTGTGAAGTCTCACCTGTTGTTCTTAAAGTTTCTGAAAGAGCATAACTCATACCCATAGACTGATAGAAAGGTGCCAAAATTTCTGAATAATAATCATCTAAATTTGAAGATTTTTTTAAAAATGCGTTAAAACTTGCCCCCAATATGTATGTATCTGAAGTGTGATAGACAAATTTTTTGCCCGGTCTAGATTTTCTTGGATAAGCTGTACAAGCTTGCTTTAATTTTTCAGCATGAGTAGAAGCATTGAAAATAAATTTAGTTTGCTTAAAACCAGACTCATCAAGATCATGTCCTAACTTTAAAAAATTTCCAGTTGCCATATCAGAGAGGTTCTCAAGTGTGACATCTCGCCATTGTCTTAAATCACATTCCTGTAAAAGGTCAGCGACAATTAAGTCTGATATATTGCCGTATTTATTTTCTAGCAGTGACATGCCTACTGTTCCAGCTAGTGACTTGGCTAAAGAATAGCTGGGTAGAAGCAATTGCTCACATATTGGATATGTCCCGTTTCTTGTTAAACAACCGCCAATATAGTGCTCTTCACCGTCAATTAAGCCAAAAATTGTCACGTTTTCTTGCTTAAATGCAGCACTATCAGCAAAAACTTTATAATCAAAGCCATGTTCCTCGTATAGGTTTTTTATTGGGTATATATCTTTATATGGTGTGTGCTTTTTTACTGATGTTGTTGTATTTTTTGTGTTTGCAGTTATTGCAAATACAGAAACATAATCAAATTTCATGTAGGCACAAGTCTCACTAGATATTTGCAATAGAGCATTTGAAAATCTCTCATCTGAATGAGTAATTAGCATTATCCCGTTGTGCACACAATTTGCATTGTTATGGAGGAGTGAAAATGGAATTATTAATAAATCACCTGGCCGATCTTTAATTTTTCTACTTTTTCCTATCCCAAAATGCACATTAAAAAAGGCATGTTCAGTCGCCATAAAAAAATTCTTTGTTGGATAGACTTTGCCATCATGAACAGTGATCTCGAATTTTTTAATTGGGAATTTTGAAAAATGATTCTTCTTAAAAAGATTTATTTCGTCGACGAGTTTAGTGACGCCAAGACCTAATGGTTGTTTAGAAAATGTGAGTTCTGCTTGGAGATCATTGCCAAAAGCGTTGTCAGTTAAGGTTATTATTTCGTCAAAATTTATGCTGGATTTGAGTTTTTCCTTATTATCAAGAACATTAAAAATATCTTGAGCCTGCATGTGCAACGAAGTGCACATGCATAAAATTAAAATAAGTCTTAACAAATCTTAGAAAGCTCTATTAATTGTGATACCAACGGTTCGTGGTAGTGCGTAAAACTCTCTACTGTTACTGCCATAGAAACCTTGTGATGGATTTGGGCCAAATGCATTATTTAGAAACGCGCCTGTTACCCCCCTGGTATTAGCAATGTTTTTTATGAATAAAGAAACATAAAAACTATCATTAAATAGAGTTGTTGAAGCATTGGAAATTGTAAAGCCATCCATTTCAATGTCATAAAGTGGATCTTCGCCAATATAGTTTCTAGTGTCAGATTGAGAATAAATATCAATTCGATTCACAAAACCGGAGAAGATACCATTTCTGTTTCCGAAATACCTTGTGTCGGCCAGATTAAGATTAAATGTGTGTTCTGGGCTTCCTGGCAATCTTGCTCCTGACCTTGCGTATAGTAAAGGTGTATCTGCAGGGGTAAATAAATCAGCCGTTAATCTTGACTGATTAAATGCATAACCCATAGCCCAATCATAAGTACCAAAACTTCCAGAAAACTCAAGATCTAACCCATTTGTTTCTGCAGAATCGCCATTAATTACAGCATAATAACCATTAAGCGGTGTGGCTGTATTAAGTTGTGGGTTGTCCCATTCAACTAAATAGTAGCTCAAGTTATAGTAAACGCCGTTATCGGTTGTACCCTTAACACCAAACTCAATGTTTTGCACAGAGTCTGATTCAAAAGGAACCCATCCAAGGTCTTCAGCAAGAGGGCCATCAGTTGGCACAGCATTTACACCACCCCTTCTAAAACCTTCAGAAGAAGTAAAAAAATAATGCTGTCCTGTGCCTTCAGGCCTATATGAAATATTGATTTTTGTGGTTCTACCGCTCTCATTGTTTTCGTCAGTATCTGATACTGGAAAAACATCGTAGAGCTTAAATGCACTATTCATACTTGCAACTGCATCGACCTGAAAATTTCTGACCCCAATAGTTACATCCACTTCGGATGTGAAGTCATAAGTTAATTCACCAAAATACGCCCTAGTTTTAATTCTTTCAGCAACGTTATAGTCAAAATCTTGCTCGAGAGGATCAACAATATAATCAACACCCCAGTAATAGTAATTCCAAAGGTTTGAGCCTTTTACATAGGTTTGTTGTGACCTGGTTTGCTCTTCTGTTTTATCATAAATGCC
>TARA_B100001057_G_scaffold220828_2_pt1 | contig 18657 bp, 17 predicted proteins | sample TARA_B100001057 | Tara Oceans TARA_B100001057 (sample SAMEA2621839) | marine metagenome | biome: marine biome (ENVO:00000447); feature: surface water layer (ENVO:00002042); material: "saline water (ENVO:00002010), including plankton (ENVO:xxxxxxxx)" | depth 5 m
TCCTACCCAACTTCACTGACGAAGCCGTGAAAATCATCATGGCACATGAGAAGAAAGACCCACTGATGCTCTACTTAGCCTACCCTGCTCCGCATACCCCTTGGCTTCCATCAAAAGAATTTTTGGGTAAAAGCAAAGTCGGTATCTACGGAGACTTTGTTATGATGGTGGACGCTCAAATTGGAAAGGTGCTCACCGCTCTTGAAGAGGCCAAGATGGACAAAGACACCCTTGTCATATTCACATCCGACAACGGCCCATGCTGGTACGACAAAGATGTTGAAAAATATGGTCACGACTCACAGGGAGGTCTCCGAGGTATGAAAGCTGACGCTTGGGAAGCCGGACACCGCATGCCATTCGTAGCCCGTTGGCCCGGCGTCACCAAACCAAACTCTACTAGCAAGCAACTTATTTGTTTCACCGACTTCTTGGCGACTTTCGCAGACATCATGGGCGCAAAAATTCCAGAGAAAGCAGGGCCCGATAGTTTCAGCTTCCTTCCCTCACTCAAAGGAAAACCTTCCAGGCGCGATACTTTTGTGATGCGGGCCGGAAGCGCCAAGGTAATGACAGTCCGCGAAGGTGATTGGAAGCTAATTAACGCCCTCGGATCGGGAGGGTTCAGCAGGCCTAAGAGCGTAAAGCCTAAGCCAGGGGGGGCTACCGGACAGCTCTATCATCTCGGAAAGGATCCCTCCGAATCAAACAACTTATTCCTGGAACATCCTGAAATTGTAAAACGTCTTTCTTCCAAGCTGGAAGCCGCAAAAAACGCCCCACACCGACACCTCAAATAAAGTGACTCCTTCCCGAAGAAATTTTCTAACCGGTCTCAGCACAGCGGCACTCACCGCACCCGTCGCCGCTCGAAACAGGATCGCTCGCAAAGGGCGTATCAAGCAAGTGATCGCGGCGTGGCCTTTCGCGGTCGGAGCGCAGTGGACTCCACAAGATCTCATCTCATATACCAAACAGCTAGGCATCGCAGGAGTCGAACTCTTCTCCTCCGAACAACTCCCTCTCCTGAAAGGCACCGGTCTGGTTTGCGCTGCCACGAAGTCTCATAACTTCGAGCGCGGAATGAATAACAAAGGTCATCACCCCGAAATCTTTTCGGTCTTAGAAAAAACCATTATTGCCACCGGAGCTGCTGGTTTTCCCAACGTTATGACTTTTACAGGACTGCTTGATACCACTCATCACAAAAACGGCAGTAATGTCTCCATCGAGGAAGGCGTTAAAAACTGTATTGAGGGATTCAAGAAAATGGCGCGAGTAGCCGAAAAAAATAACGTCACTCTTATTCTAGAGCCCTTGAATTCCAAGATCGCCGAAAACATGAAAGGTCATCCGGGTTACCAGGGTGATCACATTGATGACTGTGTCGAGATTGCCAAAGCGGTCTCTTCTCCATCTTTCAAGATCTTATTTGACGTCTATCACGTGCAAATCATGGATGGAGATCTGATCCGCCGAATTGAGCAGCACCAAGAGTTCATCGGACACATACAGATCGCCGGAAACCCTGGTCGAGGAGAGATTGGCAACAACCAAGAAATCAATTACCGCGGAATTATGAAAGCCCTCCTCAGAGTCAACTACTCCGGCTATGTCGGACACGAGTGGATTCCAACCGGTGACCCGATCAAAGGGCTCGAAGAAGCCATTGCCATTTGCGACATCTAACCCTCAAACCTATGAAGAAACTGATTCTCTTTATCGCCACTCTTAATATGGCTCAAGCTTCTCCAGTCGATGGTTCAAAGCCGAATATTGTTTTCATTTTATCAGATGATATGGGCTGGAACGAACCATCTTTTAATCGAGGACCGGCTAACCTTACTCCACATATCACTAAACTTCGTTCAGAAGGAGTAAGCCTAAAGCAATTCTATGTTCATGCTGTTTGCGCCCCCAGTCGCGCGGCCTTTCTGACTGGACGCTACGCTTTCCGAACCTGGAGTGATTGGCGCTCGGAGGATTTTGGCAAACCCAGTTACCTCGCTAAGCTCGGGATGAAGTTAGCCAAGAATAAGGAGGGCAACGAAACTCGCCGAATCCACGGGGTCGCAGCCGAGGAACGCACAATCGCAGAAGCTCTCAAGGACGTAGGTTATTTCACCTCCATCTCGGGCAAGTGGCACTGCGGAGAATGGCTTCCTGGTCAACTTCCAATGGGTCAGGGCTTCGACCATCAATACGGTCACTACGGATGGGGCATTGACTACAACAATAAAACCATTCCACATAACGCGCCCGCTCGCTTTGCTGTTTACGACTGGCACAGGAATCAGGAACCTATATTCGAACCAGGTTACAGCACAGACCTCATTGCCAATGAAGCCGTCCGCGTGATCGCAGACCATCGCATGAAACGGCAAGATCAACCTCTCTTCATGTATGTCGCCTTCAATGCCGTTCATGGTCCTCTTGAAGAAATCCCTCGCTACGTCGGAGAAGAAGGCAAACGACATGCAGCTTTAAAGTGTCTCGATGATGCCGTCGGACTTATCGTGAACGCCATTGACCAAAGTGGATTCGGGGATAATACACTTGTGATTTTCTCGAACGATAATGGAGGTTTACGTGAAGAAATGAACGCCCCTTATCGCGGAACCAAGAATACTAACTACGAAGGAGGAGTCCGTGTCCCCTGCGTGATGCGCTGGCCTAAAAAGATCCAAGCAAATTCCGAAAATAACGGAATGATGCACATCACAGACCTTTTCAACACCTTTGCGACTCTCGCTGGCGCTTCCCTTGCTCAAGAGCGTCCTCTTGATGGAAAGAATATGACTAACCTTCTTTTTTCGGACTCAATGAGCCCTCGCGATGAGATCATTTTTGAAGTCTCGGGCAGTGTTCGATTTCCCGCGATTCGCAAAGGGAAATACAAACTGGTCGGGATGGAACTTTATGATCTCGAAGCCGACCCCTCAGAAAAAACAAACATCGCAGCCAAATACCCAAAAGTCGTTAAGCAACTCAATGATCGAGTCACCGCAATTGGAAAAGAGCGACCTGCTTTAACGGGAGTAGATCGTCTTATGTCGCCCGCCCTTCCTTGGGTTTACGGACAAAGGGAAAACGCCAGTGTTCCAGATTGGGTGAAACAGGAAGTTCAAAAAATTCGCAAGACCCAACCGCAGCAATGGCCGAGGGGAACAACGCCATGGCCTCAGGCACCGAAAGATGGAAAAATTATTTATACCGGAGACGGACGCTAAGCAAACGAACTTCTGCTTCAAGTTGGCCTCATCGCGAAGAACGCGCTACAAATTGGAAGTAAGAGGCTTCCGAGTTCAAAATAGATCGCGGGACAGTAAACGATCCTGATTTTCTCTTGGGCGAATAATTTGCTAGTATCGATTATAGCAACCTCCTCTTCCAACCCAGTTTTTTGATATGATTCGACGATCTTCTGCTCTAGGGGAAATCCAAGTTTCATTTGTAAGCCGATCAAAATTAGAGCCATGGCAGCAAGCGCCGGAAGAGCTGGCGAAGGCGGCTCACCACCTAGCAATCCAATAACCGCAAGCAACAATCCTAGGATCACACACCCCAAGCCCACAGCCACATACAGTGCGGCATCGAGACTTCCCTGGGTTTCGTCATTTTTTTGATCTCCGAACTTTAAATTCGCCTCTTCCCCGAGACTCCCCCCTCCCGCTACGGTCTGAAATCCAGATTGTGTAATCTTGGATTTATCTGAGCACTGGAAGTCTACCCAAGGAAGGAAAAAAAACCAAGCGCAGCAGCAAAAGAGATGAAATTTATTTTGGAAGTCATTTCAGGATTAGATTGAAGAAAGGAATCACTCGAGCAACGAAAAACGGCTAACCCCCGTCAGGAAGTCAGCCGTTGTAATTCGGTTTAGGAGTTCCCTCTACTCTTCGCCTTCTTCGGCAGCGTCATCGATGTCATCATCGATATCGATATCGCCTCCAAGATTTTCCAAATCAACCCACTCAATGACTGCCATCGGAGCAGAATCGCTGGGGCGAGGCCCAAGCTTAGTAATCCGGCAAAAGCCGCCCGGACGATCACCGACCGCAGGAGCCACAATTTCAAAAAGACGCTTCACACTATCCTTCTGGCGAAGGAAACGAAAGGCCATGCGGCGAGCATGGACTCCATCTTCCTTCTTAGTCAGAGTGATTAGCTTTTCAGCGACGGGCCTAAGCGCCTTAGCCTTAGCAAGCGTGGTGCGAATACGACCATGCTCGATGAGAGAGCAGGCTTGGTTGGCCAGCAGAGAACGACGATGACCGTCCTTACGCTGGAGTCTTACTGTTTTACGACGATGTCTCATCAGTTTATTAATTTCTAAATTGCAATATTGAAGCGGCCTTTACTGGTCAAGGTTCTGGGCAATGAGGTCAGCAAGGCCAACCGGAGCCTCTTCCTCCACACCAAGGCGGGGGGCCGCCGGAGCACCGAGTGCAGGTCCAGTCAAGAGTGACGGATCGAGATTTAATCCAAGCCCAAGCCCAAGCTCTTGAAGCTTGTCTTTAATCTCGTTGAGTGACTTTTTACCAAAGTTACGATATTTGAGCATTTCGGCCTCAGTCTTAAGGGCAAGCTGCCCAACCGAAGTAATATTCGCATTGTTGAGACAGTTGGCAGCACGGACCGAAAGCTCAATCTCGTTTACGCTCATATTGAGAAGCTTCTTAAGTGCAGCATTCTCCTCGGACTGCTCGGCAGGCGCTTCTTCAAACCCGACGGCATCATCGTCATAGTTGACAAACACGTCGAGATGATGACGAAGAATGGCAGAAGCTTGCAAAAGAGCATCATGAGGCTCGATACGCCCATCTGTCCAAATGTCTAAAACCACTTTGTCAAAATCAGTCATCTGGCCGACACGGGTGGCTCCGACTTCATACTTCACGCGTGAAACCGGCGAGAAGATTGAATCAATCGCAATCACACCGATAGGAGCGCCTTCGCGTTTATTTTCATCGCCAGTCTTGAAACCACGTCCCACTTGCACCTCAATCTCGGCGTCGAATTTCACCTTCTTATCGAGAGTGCAAATCACTTGGTCCTTATTAACAACTTCGTAGATGTTATCCTCTTGGATATCTCCGGCAGTGACTACTCCTTCTTTCTCAACCTTGAGGCTGAGGACGCGGGGCTCTTTTTCATGAGCTTTAAATTTCACCTTCTTCAGATTTAAGACAATATCGGTGACATCTTCAATGACTCCAGGAAGAGTCGCAAATTCGTGCTGTACTCCAGCGATCCGCACGGACGTGATAGCAGCACCTTCGAGTGAGGAGAGAAGGACGCGACGGAGTGAGTTCCCAATTGTATGTCCAAATCCCTGCTCGAATGGCTCAGCGGTGAACTGGGCGAATGTTTCGGTAGCAGTGTCCTCATTCTTAATAAGGCGGCTCGGAAGCTCAAAACGATTTAATTTGATCGGATCAGGCTTCTCTTCAACTTCAGTATTTTCTTCTGACATTATTTTGTTTGTTTGTCGGGTTCCCCTAAGAGCGAGCGAATTCCGAGAACGGGATTCCGAAGGACCTACGACGATTTGTAAAACTCGCGGAGACGGAAAAAACCAACTTAGGAGGCTCTATGCAAACCTTTTTTACAACAGTTAAAGAAAGAATCGTCCTTTTAGCCCTAATTTTTAGGTGAAATCTCGAAAAACTGGATTAACCGTCCAATGTAATGGATATGATGTTGAAATCTAGAAAGAATTTAACCCGTTTCACCTATGAAACAACTGCTTTCGAAGGTTGGCGCCTTTGCGTAAGTAGGTCTGGCACTACTTTCACCAAGTATTTCTCTGACAAGGGTTATGGAAGCCCTCGCGATTCGCTGCGTGCGGCGGAGCGGACCAGGACGAAACTTCTCAGAGTCATTGACAATTCGCGTCGAGTCAACGGAAAGCTAAGTCAGGCGACCGTAGAAAAGGCGTGGAAAATTTTGGAGGCCGCTTAAATCCGCTATGCCAAAAACGTATCGGCGAGTTATCCATTGGTTTCGCCGCGATCTGCGCCTAACTGACAACACCTCGCTTCTCGAGGCTCTCTCATCTGCAGTTGAAATCGTGCCGGTTTACGTGCTCAGCGACTGGTCAGGACCTCATCTGTGGACCGGGGCAAAGCGACAAAAATTCCTTTGCGATTGCCTAACATCTCTTTCCAATAATCTAGCTCATCTTGGTGGCCAGCTTATCATCCGCCAAGGTAATGCTATATCGGAAATCCTGAAACTTGCGAAGGATGCACAAGCTGATGCTATTTTCCTCAACGAGGATATCGATGCTTTCGGGAAGGCAATCGAAGCTAAGCTCTTAGACAGGTCACCCGTTCCGGTTCACTCGTTTCAGGATGCGACACTTCATGGGCCAACTGATATTTTAAAGAGTGATGGAACACCCTATCGTGTCTATACTCCGTTTGCAAAGCGCTGGCTTCCCCTAGAAAAACGCAGACCTTCTGGTCGGCCGAATTCTATTGAAACCCCCAAAAACCTGGATTCGCTCTCGCTTCCCACCCTCTCAACCTGGGGGCTTGAGGAAGAGGACTGGGAACTTCCAAAGGGTGGTGAAAGGGCAGCGAAAATACGGATGAACGAGGCTCTAAGGAGGCGAATCTCAGACTATGATGACTTTCGCGACATTCCCTCGGTTCCTGGGACGAGCCGGCTCTCTCAAGACCTTAGGTGGGGAACTCTCTCGATCCGAGATTTATACCATAAAGCAGTTAGACAGGGTTCTGAACAATATCTTAAGGAACTTGGATGGCGCGAATTCTATTTTCAAATTCTTTACCACTTTCCCGAGGTCCTTTCTGATGAATTTAACCCAGACTGGAGAGGCCTCCCGTGGAACGATCCTGGAAAAAATTTCGAGGCTTGGAAGACAGGGCAAACTGGCTTCCCCATTATCGATGCTGGGATACGCGAACTTTTGAAAACTGGCTTCATGCACAACCGCGTTCGCATGATAGTGGCAATGTTTTTAACAAAAGATCTCCACATTGATTGGCGACTAGGTGAGCAGTTTTTTGCACAGCATCTTCTGGACGGTGAAATTGCGTCTAACAATGGGGGGTGGCAGTGGAGTGCTGGAACTGGGGCTGATGCAGCTCCCTATTTCAGAATTCAGAATCCGTGGTCTCAAACTAAGCGTTTTGACTCAAACGGAGAATACATCAAGCGCTGGATCCCTGAACTAAAGAACGTTGATCCGAAACAATTCCAAGCTCCTCCGGAGGATGGGCAAGCGCTAGCTGTGGGATACCCAATCCCTATCCTTGATCACGGTGAGGAACGAAAAAAAACTCTAGAAACTTTCAAGAGACATCGTTCGCAACAGAGGTAAGCGAGATTACTTTTAATCGATTTATTTCAAGGAGTTTTTTGAAGCTCCAGCACGAGATCGGAAAGCTCTTTCCCTGGAATTGCGAAGGCCTCAACTCGATTCACTGCTGCAATATTCATCCCCACAAATTGGTTGTCCAATGTGAAAATGGGGCCTCCAACCGTCTTACGGTTTAGCATCGTTTCGTGCTGTAAAACCATGGGAAAGCCAGTCCTTCGCGAAGACTGCTGAGCTTCCCCGCCACTCAACTGATCGTTCCTTGTTTTTTCCTGTCCATAAAGTTTGTGACGGGCCATTAACTCCACTTCCAGAATTAGCTCTTTGTCTCCACGTGTTAAGGTCAACTTAATCTTGTCACCCGGAGATTTTTCTTTGAGGTAGGCGATCAAATCATCGCGATTCTTAATATCCGAGCCATCTACTTTGAGAAGCTTATCCCCCTTTTTCAAATCAGCCATGGCAGCGCCCGAACCCTCCGTAACGCTATCGACGGAAAGATCACCATCCTCTTCTTTGAGGCCTACTCCTAGAACCGCAGGTGAACCACCCGGAATCTCACGCTTATTGGCGCTTATGATACCAGCGCGCGGGCGACGAAAACGGCGCTCGGTCGCCCCATTTGAAACAACCCAGGTCCCGTGAGATAAATCCTTAGTCTGAGAAAAGTCCACCGGCTTCAGACCCACTGCTTTAATTCTGATCATCATAACATCCCAGACATCATTTCTGGCAACAACAATAGGATCTCGAAACTTTTTAGTGCCAACACGCACGTAATAGCTTTCCACTTCCTCGATTTCACTGGCCTTGGTGACAATCAAGCCATCATCGGAAACCACGGTTCCATAAAGAAATGCTTTGGATGTCTCATTATTATAAAAGACGGCGCTACTTTCTTGGAGCGAGACCTGAATCGGAGAAAGTGCTTCCTGAATTAAAGGACCATTCTTACGCTTCTCCGAAGGAAGCGAATTCGCAACGAGAGGAATGGTAATCGCAACTAATAAGGTAATAATTTTCATGGTCGTTCTCCAAGCTTGACGGTCTCCTCCTTTGTTTCTCCACCGCTAATCCACTTCAATTTTAGTTTATCCCCGGCTCCTAGTTCAGCAAGCTTACTTACCATCAACTCCTTTGTGGCCTTCTCACCAGCGATTTCCACAATGAGATCACCTAACTTCAGCCCAATTTTTTCTGCTACCCCATCTTCCCAAAGTTCGATTACCTTCAGCCCTCCTTCATGAGACTCTTCGGTCGCAACCCCAAGAAACCCAGTGCCCGGCTCGCTCTTCTGAGCAAAACCTCCGTCACCAATAAACTTCCCTGACTTCAACTCATCCCAGTGAGCCTGAAATTCGCGAATTGGAACGTGCATACTTTCCTCACGAGATGCTCCAACCCTGCTGTGAATTGCGATCAATTCACCCTCCATATTGAAGAGTGGCCCCCCTGAATCACCACCAATAAGCATACAATCCGACTGGACTGTTGTCTCAGCCTCCCTGACTAGTCTACCCACGCGGACATTCACCCCCCGAGCTTTATCAAATCCACCCGAGTGACCGAGTGAAAAGACCCAGTCACCCAGCTTTGTCGTGTCCTTTAAATCAACTTCCACAAAAGGAAACGGTCCAGCGTCTTCGATTTGTAGCATAGCTGAATCGGTCTCAGAATTTAGCCCCAGAGAACGACCGGTGAACTCACGCCCATCTTCCATGATCACTTTAATTTCTTCATCAATCTTACTCGTGACATGAGCCGCAGTTAGAACTAGACCATCTTTACTAATAATCACCGCGCTTCCGGAACCGCCACCCATTTGCAGACATACTGTTGCTGAACGAGTTCTCTCGAGATGAGATTGAAGAGCGCTTTGGATCTCACGGAAATCACCAAGAGTCTGGGGGGCCTCCTTGTCGTTAAAATCAGGTCGGTCGGCATAAACCAAGCCACCGATAACAAAGGAGCATACCATCAAATTTAATCCGCACTTCATCTTTCGAATGAGGTTAGTTTGGGAATGAGTCTGAGGCAATCTACAAACCTTTAAAACAACTTCTAATCGAATTCACTGGCTAAGACACACGATCAACTCTTACGAAATCAATACCATTCGAAGACGAACACAAAATCCCAGTCTCGCTAGCGAGACTGGGATTTTGGCAACCCGTAGGGGATTCGAACCCCTATTGCCGCCGTGAAAGGGCGGAGTCCTAACCATTAGACGAACGGGTCGTTTTATCGTTGGGGACCGCGGGGAAGTATATTCGCCAAACGATTGAGGCAAGAAGGTTTTTGAATTTTTTTCGCCCTCGCCCTTTATCCCAGTCACCATTAAACCTTCCGCATGGCCCACATTCCCCGATTCGAGGAACTCGACTACCAGAAAACCCCTCTTGGAGATCTCATCCTCCGAAAAAGAACCGTTCTCTCTCTCGAAAACGAGGAAATCTACGAAATCATACTTGGAAACGCCTTTCTCATGTCGTCGATGTTCACGGTGGTTGAACAAGAACTCTCCCGATTTGGCCTCAAAGCTACTAAGGAAAACTTCCCTGACGAGAAACTTGATGTAGTCGTTGGAGGCCTAGGACTTGGGTATACCGCCAGAGCAGCTCTCGAATTCGACGAAGTAGGCTCCCTCCAAATCGTTGACTATCTCAAGCCAGTCATCGAGTGGCACGAGAAAGAACTGGTTCCGCTGGGAAAAGGTCTCAACGACGATCCCCGGTGCCAATATGTGCACGGTGATTTCTTTAAACTATCACTGGGAGACGGATATCAATCAAAGGCAACCACACACCACGCGATTCTGCTAGATATTGACCACTCCCCTGCTCATCTCTTGACCAAAGATAATGCCCAATTTTACTCGACCAGTGGTCTCCGCAAATTCGCCGATCGGATTAAATCAGGAGGAATTTTTGGCCTGTGGTCCGACGATCCCCCTGAAGAGTCATTCCTCGAATGTCTCAACGAAGTTTTTGCCAAAGTCGAATCACATGTTGTTCCCTTCCACAATCCCATCCAGGACGAGGATTTTGAGAGTACAGTTTACGTAGCAACGAAAGCCCGATAAACTCCTTTCATGGCTAAGATCGGCGAGCGCGCAAAACTTCCCTACCTAAGAGAGGTTAGCGCGGGTTCTTTTTTAGATGGTAGGGAACTTGGCGAAATCCTCCTTCCTAAGGGCGAGAGGATTAACGACGAGCGGGAACTAGTCGACGTCTTCATTTATCGAGACTCCGAAGATCTTCCAATCGCGACTCAAAAATCCCCTAAAACAAGTCCGGGTAACTTTGGAGTCCTGCGAGTTCTGGCATCAAATAACACTGGTGCATTCCTCGATTGGGGTCTCAGCAAAGATCTCCTTCTTCCCTATAGTGAACAACGAAGCTCACCAAAAGTTGGGCAATCGGTTGTCGTTTACGTTTATCTCGATCCAAAGAGCGAGCGACTTGTAGCCTCCCAAAGAATTTCCCGGCACTTCTCAAGCGATACCCCCGAATATTCTAGTGGTTCTGAAATCGATGCCATCATTTTTGGCAAGACCGACATGGGTTACAAGGCCATCGTTGACGGGAAATACTCCGGGCTTCTTTTCAAGAATCAGGTTTTTGAGGAACTTTTCTATGCAGACGAAATTAAAGGCTACGTCACCCAAGTCCGGAATGATCGGAAAGTGGACCTTTCCCTCTATGCGCCTGGCAATCTTAAAATTGAAAACCTCGAGAGCCGCCTGGAACGCGAACTCAATTCCCGTGGAGGTTTTTGGGCTATCGATGACACATCTTCCCCCGAAACCATTAATCTCGAACTTGGAGTCAGCAAAAAGGTTTTTAAGAAAGCGACTGGAGCTCTCTTCAAAAAAAGAAAAATTGCTTTCAAAGACGGAGGGATTCGCTGGATCGGTTAGAGAAGACTCCGGCTTTACCCGGGAACGATCCCGCTTCATGCTATCAGCAAGATTATGAACAAACTGGCAGCACTTCCTTCCGTCGAGAAACTGGCCTCCTCACTCGCGCCGGAGGTTTCACTTCCGCGACCGCTGGTAAATCTTTTTGTTCGTCGCGAAATCGACCGCTTTCGTCAACTCCTTCTCGCCGACGAAAATCACACCCGAGAAGAGATCGAAAATGAGACCCAGCAAGGTCTGATCAAGTTTGCAAACTCACGTCTCCAGTCTGTTATTAATGCAACTGGCGTCCTCATTCACACCAATCTAGGCCGCTCTCCGCTGGGTCCACGTGCCGCGACAGCTCTTGAGAAGATTGCAACCGGCTACTCAAACCTCGAATTTGATCTTTCTTCAGGGACGCGCGGAAAACGAGCAGACTATCTTGAAACTGCCCTCGCCTGCCTTCTCGAAACCGAAGCCGCCACTGCTGTAAACAATTGCGCAGCCGCTCTGGTCCTTACTCTCCGCACCCTCGTCAGAGAGGGTAAAAACGAGGTCATCGTTTCACGTTCCGAGCTAGTTGAGATTGGAGGCGGATTTCGTATACCCGAAATTCTAGAAACCTCCGGAGCCAAACTCGTAGAAGTAGGAGCGACCAACAAAACACACCTTTTCGATTACGAGAAAGCAATCACGCCTCAAACAGCTCTCATTCTTAAAGTCCATCGTTCTAACTTCTACATCGATGGATTCATCGGCGAACCCGAAATTCCTGAAATCGCTCAATTAGCTCACGATCATAATCTTCCACTTGTCGAAGATCTCGGCTCCGGAGCCATGATAAGCACCGATCAATTGGCACCCATCGAACATGAACCCACCCCACAAGAATGTCTGCGTCGCGGAATCGACCTCGTCATCTTTTCTGGTGATAAGCTTCTGGGTGGCCCGCAGTCGGGCATCATTGGCGGCTGCAGCGATATAATCGCCAAGATAAAAAACGAGCCGTTTTTCCGAGCCGTTCGTTGCGACAAACTCATCCTGACTACCCTACAAGAATCGATTGATCAATACCTCGAAAATAAAGCTAACCCAACTCAAAGCGATGTACCGGTTTTGAACTTCCTCGCGAAATCAATCGATGAGCTAAAGGCCCGAGCTGAGACTATCATCAAAGGGCTTCCAACTGAAGGCACTGAAATCACCATCGAAAACACCTTAGCCCGCCCGGGAGGAGGAACCATGCCACGCAGTGAATTTCCATCAGTCGCAATCAAGCTGGTCCCGAATAAACAATCAGTCACAAAACTAGCAAAAAAGCTCCGCCTAAGCGAATCAGCACTCGTTGGCTACACCACAGACGACGCTCTGTTCATCGATCTTCGGACCGTATTTCCAGAAACAGATCACAAAGTTGCCGAAGCCCTTGGATCCGCTCTTTCTTAGATTTGCTCCCATTCACCAAAACGCCTAAATTTTTCGTAGCGCTTATGTTTGAGATCCTCTTTAGAAAGTGCTAAAAGCTCATTAAGATTTTTAAAAACGATATCTCGCAGGGCTTCGGCAGCCGCATCGGGGTCGTGATGAGCTCCTCCAGCAACCTCAGGAATCACACCATCTATTAGACCTAACTTGGCTAAATCAGGAGCAGCAATTTTCATGGCTTCAGCAGCTTCTGGAGCGTGTTTGCGATGCTTCCAAAGAATCGCCGCACAACCCTCCGGACTGATTACCGAGTAATAAGCATTCTCCATCATGAGAACTTTATCGGCTACACCAATCCCCAGTGCGCCGCCGGAACCGCCTTCTCCCAGTACAACCGCGACGATAGGAACATCCAGCAACATCATTTCACGAAGATTGCGGGCAATCGCCTCGGCAATATTTCGCTCCTCGGCGCCTATCCCAGGAAAAGCTCCCGGAGTGTCAATAAGAGCTACAATTGGGAGGGAAAATTTATTGGCCAACTCCATTAAGCGCAGGCTCTTGCGGTATCCCTCAGGATGGGCACTTCCAAAATTACGCTTCAAATTCTCTTTAAGATCCCTTCCCTTTTGATGTCCGATGACGATGCACCGCTGGCCGTTAATCGTCGCAAAACCGCCCGGCATGGCATGATCGTCACCCATAATGCGATCGCCGTGTAACTCCTCAAAATCAGTGAATGCTCTTGCCACATAGTCCAACATGTAAGGACGCTTGGTATGCCGCGCAATCTGAACACGCTGCCACGGGCTAAGATTGTCATAGATCTCACGCCGAGTTTCGATCAACTTACGCTCAATGGCCGAAATTTCCGAACTGAGATCAATATCTTGCGAACGGGATTTATTCTGAAGCAACTCCAGTTCTTTTTCCAACTCAGCGATTGGCTTCTCAAATTCAAGTAGTTCCATAATTTGCGCGTCGAGAGGACTCTATCATCGGGTGATTCTTACTTCCACCTCATTTCCGACCCTAATCAGCATTGATAATTCCTCCATATCGGAAGGCGTTAAAAAAACACCTGATCCAGAATCTAGATTCTCATCTCCCGAAAGTGGGCGCAATTGAATCATTGAACGACCTACTTTCAGTCCAAGAACCTTACTTGCATGACGATAACTCTGGTGGGTTGGAGGATAGGTCGTTCCCCGCAAATATCCGTGTTTTCGCGAAATCCTCGCTTGATGATGGCCTCGGCTAACCCTCCCTAGGTCCAGCTTACGGATGGGGTAATCCTTAGCAAACACATGCTCTTTTTTCTCCTGATCTCGATAGAAAAGTTCGACTCGCATCTTGGGAAGGTTAATCAAAAGTTTAAAATCAAGGGGCATTATCACCAGTTCATCACCGCTGTGAAGATTAGCGAACTCAGTCAAGCCGTTGAGGAACATTATACTATCTAGCGTGGTCTGATTCTGAGTAGCAATCTTGAGATAGCCCTCACCGGGTGAGACTCGATGAATTCTCTTGTTCCCCATATTCTCAATCGAAAGGATTTCGTCCAAATTGATCTCTCCCAAAATGCGTCTCGCTTCGGGAGAGTGATTGGAGTCAGAGTAAAGGTTCTCAATTAAATTCAGCTTTTCCTTTGCTTCTTCAATATCACCCAGCGCGATAAGTTCGAGTGCTCGATTAAACTCGTATTGTCCAGCTTCAAAATTGATCTGTTCATTCTCCTCAATAATATCCTCCAAAGGCTTCTGGGTGACCGCCTTTGGGTCGCTAAAATCTTCCTGAAATTTATTAAGGAAAAGAACCAAAGCGCCGATGACAGCGACCACAAAGAGGAAAGCGAAAATTTTGATGATGGTAATAATCCCCTTCATTTGGAAATCATGCCTACATCAAGCCACGCCGTTTTAGGTCGAAGCGGTTTATATCTTGGGACTTCATGATCATATCGAGAGTGAATTTCATAACTCCGACTTCCCATGCATCATCGACACTCTGAATAATAGCGAGCGAGGGATTGCCAGAAACTCTCACTGCTTCCAGTGCCTTATCACTCACGCTCTCAAGCCGGTCGTGCACGAATTCCTTTGATATGTCCGATCGTTTGAACTGAAAACCATACTGAAGAAAACTCAGGTCAATGCCCTGTTCTTTAAAATGCTCTATGACACGGAGAACCTTTGGATCAAAACCCTCCAACTCGATTTCACTGAATCCATCTGGTTTAATCAACTGGGGTTTTTGTGCCTCAACTTCACCGCGTCGAATACAGACTTTTCCTACGCTATCCATTGGCTCACTGAGAATTTCAAACTCAAAACGCGTTGCACCAAATGTTTCAATTCGACGATCCGGCTCGTGAATAACCCGGGTCGTCTCCATAGCGTATTGAAAATCATCTGGAGTTACCATCTTCTTGGGAAGTATCGCTTATCATCGGCAAACTGGCCAATAAAAATGGTAGGTTCCATACGAGAACCTACCAAATAAAAGTTGGTTTGATTGAACCAAAGTTAGAACTAGGCCTGAGCCTTCTCAACGTGCGAGATAATATCGCCAACGCTAATAAGCTTCTCGGCTTCTTCGTCAGGGACCTCGATACCGAACTCCTCTTCCACAGCCATAACGAGTTCAACGGCATCAAGAGAATCGGCGCCAAGATCTTCGATCATTTTTGACTCGGGAGTTACTTGATCAGCGGTAACGCTGAGCTGCTCCACTATAATTTCGGTGACTTTTTCTTGGATGTTTTCTGCCATGGCCCTTTGGATTAATGGGAGTCCACCTAATTGGCAACCCCTAAAATTCACTCCTTTTCACCAGAATCGTCGGAATCACCCTCGCTGGAAGCCCCATCATCATTGATTTCTTGCACCTGATCATTGATCTCTTCGTTTTCGTTTTCATCTACAAGCTCGATTAACTCACCCTCGAAGTTTTCCAGAATCCTTTGAAACAAAGCATCAGCTGGAGCTCCTTCTTCCTCTTTAAATTGCCCATAAACCATCCCATCAATCTTGGCCTTGTTGAACTTTCCACCGGCTTCATAGATCAAGGTCGCAAGTCCTTTGGTTTCCCATTTCCGCATATCAAGGCTCTTCATAGCCGCAAATGAGATTAAAGAGCCTCCCGGAGGATAGTAACCCTCATCATCGACCTTCATAAAACGACCCTTGGTACGAATTAGGAAAAACAGGGCAATTGTGGTGAGTAGGAAGCAAACACAAGCTGCAACTAACTGTTCCCGGATTTGCCCGGCAGTTTTCGGGTCATCTTCAAGATTTACTTTTTGAGGCCAGCCTTTCTCCTCGCTGTAATCGGCCCAAAGATCATCGCTTCTATATTTTTTTTCCATCTGCTTTAAGATTTCGGGCCACTTTTCCCCAAAGTCAGTATTGGAAGGGTAAATCGAGCGATCTTCATCAAAATTAATAGTCTGTTTTTCGACAAAGGCGTTCCAAACCTCCGGAGAGGCCCGATTCGCATCAACAGTCCAAGCTTCTCCTGCTTTATTGAAAGCGGTATAATTGGCTATCACGTAGTTTTTTTGAGGATATCCGACTTTCCAATCATAGAGGAAGTAGGCCCCAAATCCGCCAAACATTACTAACATCAAAAGAGCCCGCCAAATAAACCACTTGGTAGGACGACAAATCACTTCGGAGGAGTTCGACATAGGACTATTTAGAGAAAAACAACTCCTCCTCCTACATGCAAGGCTGCTATTGGGTAATCAATTTACTCTGCAATAGCCCGCACTCTATTTGCCCAGCATGCCACCGGACAACAGAAAGCATGATCATAACCCTCCGGGGTGAACTGAAGATCTCCCACAACAATCTGTAATCTGTAGAAAAGAGCTATTTCACCACAAAACCCAACTTGCTTCGATTGGGGGGCTCGGCCCCTAATTATCAGGAATCGACATGGCCGACTCCCCTGAACTCTCAGTTACCGGCCGCTGCGACCAAGAATTCTCTTCTTCATCCCCTCGTCGATGAACTCAGACGATTCAAGATAGTTGGAGGCTGCTTTCGGATCCTCACCCATCCAGCGCATCGTTGTCATTCCGATAGACCAGCCCCGTGAGCGCTCGTCTGAAATAGTCTCTGCAAGCTGGATATTTTCAGCGGGCGAACCGGTATTATCGCTCATCACGAACGAAGAAACAGCAGAATCTCTAAGACCTCCCTCTGGCTGGGCAACCGCCCAAGCCTTCGCTGCAGAAGGATCTTGGCCCACCCAGTTCCCGATTACGTTCCGCATCGAGTCACGCTGGGCCTTTTCCGACCCATTCGCTACGACCCAAGCTGCGGCATCTGCCGGGTTCTCACGAGACATTGACTCAGCAACGCTTTCGATAGCGTCATCGCGAGAGTCACCCTCAGGGATCTCCAACGCTTTTTTAGCAGCCAAAGTAGGATTATCGTCAGCCAGCGATCTTACGGCTGCACCCAAAGCATCGCCGCGTTGATCAGCAGGAAGACCGTTAATGAACGATTCAGCACCACTCCAATCTGCCTTAGCCCATTCCTTAGCTATATCTACATTCGTCTTCGTAAGAGCATCTCCCTCTAAGCCCGATGTTAAACCGGCTGCCCGCTTTGGATCAGTAGTTGCAATCTGAGCAAGAACCTTTGATACTGAGTCGTTTCCATCTCTGCCTTCAAGACCCTTAGCCCAAGCAAGTGCTCCTTCAGGATCCTGCTTGGCCCATTCCTTTGCTATCGTAGCGCCACCAGTTCCGCCCCCCATGCGACCCATCATACCCATCCCAGAAAACTGAGACTTGTTGGACGCATAGTAATCAGCCGCAGCCTTCGGATCACTAGCAGCCCAGCTCTGGAGAATCCCTGGTTTGATCAACATAGATTCCCACCCCCTCTGGCCGTTGGCGTGATCCATCGCGTCGTATGGAGAAACCTCGGCCCAAGCTGCGTAGAGCAAAGAACCGGCGAGAAAGCGCTCTCCTATCGGCAGGCCCCTAAGCTTCTCGGCTGCTTCGGCGAGCTCTTCGCTCGACATATTCGAATAGAGGTCCACAAGGGACTGAACACGTGCAGTTTGACTTGGAACATTTGCAACTTCTTCGTAGCTACTCGGTTTCCCGGAACCTTGGCTATTTGAGTCTGCCGAACTAGAGCCCGAGCGGCTTACGGATCGTGAACTCCCTAGGTTGCGGGCCTTATCCTTTTCCGCAACGTTTTCACTCGGTGCCTCTTCTTCTCCGGTGTTTCCAATGACGTAACCAATGGCTCCGCCGGCTAAGAGACAAGATGCTGCGATCGGAAGTAAATTATTCATAACAAAAGAGTTGATAGACTATCACCTTGAAAAAACAAACAAACCGTCCAAAAAAATTCAAAAGGCGCATCAAATAAATTTTAGATGGCTAATTAAACCCAAATTCACGACTAGAGAAATCTCGGGTCGAATTCTCTCTTTCTCTCGCAGCCTGCCGCTCTACCGTAAGGCGGGCAAAAGGCATAGCCTCGAGACGAGGATGCGGGATTTTTTGTCCAGATTCCTCGCAGACCCCATAAATACCAAGCTCAAGCCGCTGGAGGGCTTCTTCAATTTCCCCAAGTGCATTTGCTTCCTTGGAGAGCATATTTAGAGCAAAGTCGCGATCATATGCGTCTGAACCAGCGTCGCCTTGGTGCATTCCTGATCCGCTAGCGTCGCTCCCTTCGGCACCATTTTTAATAGTATCGTTTTGAATTCCATGCATCACGTCTGTAATTTGATCACGAAGATCCAGCAGGCGCTGACGCTGCTTTTTTTCAAAGACGGTGAGCTTCGCGACCTTTTCAGGTTTCACGTAACGTCGCTTCACAACGACCGGAGGCAAATCCTCAACTTCCGCTACTTTTTTCTTAACGCGTTTTATTGGCTTTTTAGCAACCTTTTTAACGGTAACCGCTTCAGACTTGACGGTTGCCACTACCTTTTTGGCCGTTTTCTTCACAGCCGC
>TARA_B100001057_G_scaffold471212_1_pt1 | contig 18638 bp, 17 predicted proteins | sample TARA_B100001057 | Tara Oceans TARA_B100001057 (sample SAMEA2621839) | marine metagenome | biome: marine biome (ENVO:00000447); feature: surface water layer (ENVO:00002042); material: "saline water (ENVO:00002010), including plankton (ENVO:xxxxxxxx)" | depth 5 m
GCTCTCCTTGGGTTCAAGATAAAAAATATACTGTTGTACAAAAAAGCTTTTACTCATAGATCAACAAATCTAAAAGATAAAGAAGGATTTTCTTTTAATTATGAAAGACTAGAATTCTTGGGGGATTCAGTTCTTGGAACTATTATATCAAATTATCTTTATTCAAGATACAACGATTACAATGAAGGAGATCTGACTAAACTTCGTTCAAAAATTATAAATAGATATAGCCTAAATAAAATTGGATTTTCACTGAAACTACACAGGCTAGTAAAAGCATCTTTCAGGGTAAACGGGCTCTCTGATGATATACATGGCAATCTTCTTGAGGCGCTAGTAGGTGCAATATACGTTGATAAAGGTTATAAAATTTGTGAGGATTTTGTAATTAAAAAAATCATAGTAAGAATTAACTTTAGTGACATTAATAAATCTATAATAAGCTATAAGGCTGCCCTGATTGAATGGGGACAGAAGGAAAAGAAGAAGGTTAAATTTAAAACAAAAATAAATACAGAATTAAATAACAAAAATTATTTTTATTCAACCCTTTTTATAGATCAAATTAAAATTGCCTACGCTATTGATGAGTCAAAAAAAAAAGCAGAAGAAAAGGTTTCAAAAATTTCATATCGAATTCTTGAAATAAATTGATTTAAAAATGCCAAAAAAATACTACTTGAAAAATGATTTAGATGAAAAGTTCGATCTGATCGCAATTCACTCTCCAGTTGAGGGATTTTCATTAGCCTATAATCTTAATAGAATTTTGAAAAGTAACTTTATTAAAGTGACAAATGATAAAATTACAAATACTTCTGATTTTGAATTTTTTAAATGGGAAATAAAGCAAGACAACATTGATTGTAATTTAATATCAAATAAAAAAACCATTAAATTTTTAAATGAAAAATCTAATAACTCATTATTTTTTTTCCAAGAAACAAAAAAAGTATCTTTGGTTAATAGAGCAAAAAATGTAGATTTTTTCGTAAAAGTAAATTCTGGATTAGATGTAAATGTTGTAATAGAAAAGATTAATAGCTTAACTCAAGTTGTTTTAGCATACAAAATTGATGATAAGAAAATAAAATCTAAATTTAATTTAATAATAGATTAATGTTAAAAAGAAAAAAAACAAAAGTTATTGCAACTATAGGCCCCTCCACAAAAAAACCAAAAGTTATTGAGGATATGATTTTAGAGGGCGTAGACGTTTTCAGATTAAACTTTTCTCATTGTGATTATTCTGAGGCAGAAAAAAAAATCAATTTAATTAGAAAACTTAGTCAAAAATATCAAATTAATATATCTATTTTGGCAGATCTTCAGGGCCCAAAACTTCGAATTGGGAAAATCAAAAAAAATTGCATAGTTAAAAAAGGTGAAATCATAACTTTTTTGAGCTATAAATCATTTGTTGGTGACTCAAAAAAAGCTTATATGGACTATCAAAATTTTGCCAGTGATGTATCTGTCGGTGAAAAAATTTTACTTGACGACGGTAAATTGATTTTTCAAGTTATTGAGACTGATAGCAATCATGTAGTTAAAGCCAAAGTTGTTCAAGGTGGAGCATTCAGTTCAAATAAAGGAGTAAATCTTCCAAATACAAAAATTTCACTTCCAGCTTTGACAAAAAAAGACAAAGAGGATGCAATCTTTGCAATAAAAAATAAGGTCGATTGGATAGCGCTATCATTTGTCAGAGCCAAAAAAGATTTGGATGAACTAAAAGATATAATTAGTAAATATTCAAAATATAAAATTCCAATTATATCTAAAATTGAAAAACCAGAAGCAATTGAAAATATATCTGAAATTATTGCAAATAGCGATGGAATAATGGTTGCCCGAGGTGATTTGGGAGTAGAAATTCCACCAGCTGAGGTTCCTTTGATTCAAAAAAAACTTGTCATGGATGCCAAAACAGCAAGAATTCCTGTCATAATAGCAACGCAAATGATGGAGTCAATGATTGACAGCAGAACAGCCACGAGGGCTGAGGTTAATGATGTTGCTAATTCAGTAATGGATGGTGCTGATGCTGTTATGTTATCTGGTGAGACCTCAGTTGGTAAGTTTCCGGTTGAAGTTGTCAAATCAATTAGCTCAATTTTATTAAAAGTTGAAGGTTCTGAATTAATTAAAGTACCTAAAATTCATCCCACAATAAAAACAAATAGATATATTACAAAATCTGTATGTTACCACGCATCAATAATGGCAGACATAATAAAAGCTAAGGCTATTTGTACTCTAACTAATAGTGGTTATACAGCATTTCAAATTTCCTCCTGGAGGCCACAAGCCGACATACTCGTCTATACATCCAATAAAATAATTCTAAGTCAATTAAATTTACTTTGGGGTGTAAAAGCTTTTTTTTATGACGCCAATGAAAGTACTGATAAAACCATTGAACAAATAAACAACATTGCCAAGGAAAATAATTTTGTTATTCCAGGAGATTTTCTTATCAATCTTACGGCAATGCCAGTAAAAAAAAGAGGAATGGTTAATACTTTAAGGGTAACAGTTATTGACTAAAATTAAGGTTTTTATATCGACTCAGAGTAAGTTTTTTAACTCACAGCTTTAAATTTTAATCTTCTCTGAAAATCTTAATTTTTTTGTTCCCTCTAGAATCCATATGAGCTCTGTACATCCCCTCCGTATTCATTTCCATAGCTACATTTCCCTTTACATCAAGAGCTATTACACCACCATTTCCTCCTAATTTTGCAATTTTTTCATGTATAACTATCTTAGAGGCCTCTGAAACTGTTAAACCTTTGTATTCCATTAATGCTGAAATGTCATAAGCTGCAACTGATCGAATAAAAAACTCCCCCCAACCAGTTGTTGAAACTCCACAGGTCTTATTGTTTGCGTATGTTCCTGATCCAATAATTGGAGCATCTCCAATTCTATTCCATCTCTTATTTGTCATTCCCCCAGTAGAAGTTCCAGCTGAGATGTTTCCATATTTATCTAATGCGACACATCCTACTGTTCCAATTTTTTGCTCTAGATTATTTGAAGGGTTTTCTTTTGATTTTGCACTTTTTAGTGAATTTAATCTTCTATTGATTATGAAATAGCTATTTGGTTGTAAAACTAATTTTTGATTGTTGGCAAATTCGTCAGCACCAGCACCTGATAACATCACGTGAGGGGAATTCTTCATTACAGATATTGCAGCTGAAATTGGATTTTTAATACTTGAGGAGCCAGATATTGCTCCTGCATTAAGAGATTTTCCATTCATAAATGAAGCATCTAGTTCCACATTTCCCTCATAATTTAAAACAGCTCCTTTACCTGCATTAAATAGTGGAGAGTCTTCCATAATAATTATTGTTTTTTCAACTGCTTCTTGGCTTGATCCACCATTTTTTAAAATTCTATATCCAGCACTCACAGCCTCGTCCAGTTTATCTATATATTGTTTTTTTATTTCCTCAGTCATTGTATTTCTTGACATTGTACCTGCACCACCGTGAATAACAATTGAAAAAACTTCTTCTACATTTTCTTTTACATTATTTTTGGAAATACAAGAGATCAATAAAAAAAATACTATTGTTATTTTATTTATCATAATTATTTTATTATACGAACTTCAAACGTAATAAATATTATTTATATAAAAACTTTTTTTAAATAGTACTAACTTTAAATAATATTTATAAATAAATTATTTGTGAATTTAGGAATTAAAAAAGTTTTATCTTCTTTACAAATTAAAAACGATCAGCTTGGATCTAGTAGCGGTATAAATTGGTATGGAACGGGGAAACAAATAGAAACATATTCTCCTGTTGATGGTAAGCATCTATTTAAAGTTAAAAGTACCAGTTTAAAAGATTATGAAATAATAATCAATTGTGCAATTAAGTCCTTTGAAACTTTTAGAAGAATACCTGCGCCTAAAAGAGGAGATGTAGTCAGACAATTTGGTGATGAACTGAGAAACAGGAAAGAAGATTTAGCTAAATTAGTTTCTTACGAAATGGGAAAGTCTTATCAAGAAGGATTAGGTGAGGTACAAGAGATGATTGATATTTGTGACTTTGCTGTGGGTTTATCCAGACAATTAAATGGCCTAACTATGCACTCCGAAAGACCCATGCATAGAATGTACGAACAATACCATCCAATCGGTATAGTCGGTATTATCTCTGCTTTTAATTTTCCTGTAGCTGTATGGAGTTGGAATGTGACACTAGCACTGGTTTGTGGTAACGTATGTATTTGGAAACCAAGTGAAAAAACTCCTTTATGCAGTATAGCTTGTCAAAAAATAATTTCTTCTATTTTAAAAAATAATGGGATGCCCGAAGGTATATCATGTTTGATGAATGGAGATTATAAAGTTGGAGAATGGATGTCAAACGATAGAAGAATACCTCTTATTTCTGCTACAGGATCAACAAAAATGGGAAAAAAAGTAGGTGAATTAGTTGCAAGAAGATTAGGGAAAACACTTTTGGAATTGGGTGGAAACAATGCTGTTATAGTAACACCAAGTGCAGATATAGAAATGACATTGATTAGCATTTTATTTGGTGCAGTCGGGACCTGTGGTCAAAGATGTACTTCAACTCGTAGACTCATAATTCATAAGGATATATATTTGAAGGTAACGAAAAACCTAAAAAAAGCATATGGGCAATTAAAAATTGGTGATCCTCTTAATACAAAAAATCATATTGGACCTCTGATTGATAAGGACTCCGTAAATGAATATCTCAGGGCTATTGATAAAGCTGATAAAGAAGGTGCAAATTGGATTATTAAGGGAAAGGCTCTGACTGGCAGGGGTTATGAAAGTGGCTGTTATGTCTCCCCTTCTATAGCAGAGGTTGATGAAAATTTTTCAGTTATACAAACCGAAACCTTTTCACCAATCCTCTATCTAATTAAATATTCCGGAAATATCCAAAATGCAATCAAAATACAAAATAGCGTACCTCAAGGTTTGTCATCATCAATAATGACAAAAAATATTGATGAATCTGAAACTTTTTTATCACACTGGGGTAGTGATTGTGGAATCGCAAATGTCAACATAGGAACCTCTGGGGCAGAGATTGGTGGGGCTTTTGGTGGAGAAAAAGATACAGGTGGCGGAAGAGAAAGTGGATCAGATGCTTGGAAAATTTACATGAGAAGACAAACAAATACAATTAATTTTTCTTCAGGTATACCATTAGCACAGGGTATAAAATTTGATCTTTAAAAACTATTAAAAATGTATTCAATCACTGAAACTACATTTTTATTTTGGGATAATTTCGTTAAAACCTTTTTGATATTAATTTTAATTTTTTCAATGTTTAAAATTATCCTTAAAAAAAGTTACAATTCAATAGATTTTAGATTAATTACTTTTGGAATGATAATTTCATCAATACAATTCATTTTTAATATCCTAATTAATTTCATTGAAGATTATCAGAAAATTAATTTCTTCAAAAATATATTTTTTGACGTTCTAACCATTTTTTTTATTTTTTTTGGTTGGTCAATACATAATAATCCATCAAATAGTAAAAAAAAATTTTTTAGAGCTTTTATCTTTTATTTTATTGGTGTTTTGTTAATGTCAATTAAATGAAAGTGATTAAAATGATGATTTAAACTGCTTTAAGAACCTTATATCATTTTCGAAAAAGGTTCTAATATCGCTGATCTGATAAATGAGCATTGCTATTCTTTCAATACCCATTCCAAAAGCATATCCAGAATATTCATTGGAATTTATTCCAGAATTTTCAAGTACATTTGGGTCTATCATTCCACAACCCATAATCTCCAGCCAACCAGTTCCTTTTGTAATTTTATGATCAACTTCAGTTTCTAATCCCCAATAAATATCAACTTCTGCGCTTGGCTCTGTAAAAGGAAAATATGAGGGTCTCAGTCTAATTTTAGAATTACCAAACAAGGATTTTGTAAAATATTCAAGAACTTGTTTTAAGTCTGCAAATGAAACATTCTTATTTATGTATAATCCTTCAATTTGATGAAAAATACAATGTGATCTTGAAGAAATTGATTCGTTTCTGTATACTCTACCAGGAGAAAGTATTCTTATAGGTGGTTGATTTTTTTCCATATATCTTACCTGAACTGATGAAGTATGTGTTCTTAATAATATGTCAGGTTTCGATTGAATAAAAAAGGTGTCCTGCATATCTCTTGCTGGATGAAATTCGGGTAAATTAAGTGCAGTGAAATTATGCCAATCATCTTCAATTTCAGGCCCATCCGACAACTCAAAACCAATCTTTGAAAAAATAGATATTATCCTATTTTTTACAATAGAAAGAGGATGTCTCGTACCATAATCAAGAATAGGCCCTGGACGTGTTAAATCATTAATTTTATTTCTTTTTTTTGATAAATCAAGTGAGGAGCTTAAGAGAATTATTTTTTTGTTTACTTCTTTTTTTAAAAGATTAATCTCTTTACCAAATTCTTTTTTTTCGTTATTTGGAATTTTTTTAAATGAATTAAATAAAATGTTTAAAACACCTTTTTTTCCTAAATATTTTAACCTAAAATCATTTAACTCGTCAGGATTGTTTGTTTCAAATTCATTGACATTTTTTAAATGAATTTTTACTTTATCTATCATAGTGTAAAAGTATTAAACTGAATTCAAATTCCATATATTTAATTAATAAATCTAGTTTGTTCTTTTATGAATTCTTAAATTGGTCTAAAGCAATAATATATGGATATCAGTTGGTTCGATTTAATTGTACTATGTTTTTTTGCATATGGCTCAATAATAGGTTTTAAGAGAGGTTTAATTCTAGAATTAGGTAATCTAACAAGTCTTTTTGCCGGATTAATTTGTGTTTTTAGATATTCTTCAAATCTTGCAAATTTGATTAATGGTATTTTCGATTGGCCGTCTTTTATTAACTATTTGATTTCATTTATAATTATTTTTTTTAGTATTACTTATACTATTTCAATGCTTGCTAAACTAATATCAAATTCAATTAAGATAAGTGTTCTAAGTTTATTTAATAGAATTGCAGGTCTTATTTTCGGATTCTTAAAATATATACTGATTTTATCATTTTTGGTATTTTTTATTAATGAATTTTTTTTTATTGATATTTTTAAAAAAACCGATAGTGATTCAATTTTTTCATCTTTAACATATGGTCCATTAATGAAGGTCGCAGAATTCTTAATTGAAATAATTCAAACAGATGGTTTTAACAACGAAAATTCCTGGAAAAATCTATAATTTTTTTATTTTACCCTCAACCACCCATCCTTCAGCTCCATTTGATAATCTAATTTTTTGCCATCCAATTAACCCATCAAGAAGTTCTACTTTGGTTCCTTCGTGTAGAATAAAAATTTCATTATCAATATTTGGTTCTGAAAAAACAGAAAGCTCTTGTGAAAATATAATTCCATCTGATCTTTTTTCTTTTTTATCGTTATTTGACAATAAAATACCTGAAAAAATAAATGAAAAAAATAAAGAAACTATGGATAATGAAAAGTATAATCTCTTGGCTGAGGGTTTTAAAGAAAATAAGTATGCTATTGACATTATAAAAAATAATAACATCAAACCAATTGAAAGATATGCCCAGACCAAATCAGAAAAAATTGAAGTTATAAAATCAATATTATTTTGAATTTGAGTTTGTGGTAAATTCTCTATTGAATCTATGGTCAAATTTCTCGCAAAAGATAAATTATTTAAAATTTGTGAGTCTTTTGGAGATAGCATAAGAGCTTTCTCAAAATAAAAATTTGATTCTGCAACTTTATTTAATTTATAATAACAATTTCCGAGATTATAATACAATTCAGAGCTTTCAAATCCGTCATTTATTATTTTATTGTAAATAGTTATTGCTTCTTGATAACTTCCGTTTACATAAGAATTATTAGCATTTTCAAAAAGTATTGAAGGTGTTTGGGAAAAACCCAATTGAATAATTAAAATAAATATTAACTTTTTCATATTATAATTCTTTATCAAGTAATTCAATTAAATCAGCAGCTAAATTATAATCATCGTTCATTTTAACTTCATTTATAGGAGAATATCTTGCCATTTCACAATTTTTCATAACCTTCAAAAATAATTGAGCAGTATTTGTTTTTACATGTTTCTCTTTTAATAATTGATGTATTAAATCTTTTTGCATTTCACTTGTTTCAATTTGTAATTTTGACTTTAGGTAGTTGTATAGTGCTTTCTCTAAAGAATCATAAAATGTAATTTTATTTCCAATTTGTTTTTTTGCATTTGATAAATATTTTAATGCTTTTTTATTCCTTTTTCTATAAATAATTGAATTTTTATCAATATGTCTGTTCACCAATTTTTTCCTTGTTAAGGACATAATTGGTAACATAATAATTGGTATGAAGTATAAAACCCAAAAGTACCTTTTTTGCCAAAATTGAATTTTATCAATGGGTTGAAAATCGGTTTTAAACTTTAAAAAATTGAAATTTTGTTTACTATCGAAGTTGAAATTTTGTTTGTTAGGTACATTATTTTTTTTGGTTATTAAACTTGATGTTGATTCATCACCATAAACATCGATTAAATGTTCAGAAGATATTAAAGTTTGGTAAGACTCTTTTTTTGGATCGAAATAAGTAAATTCGATCTTTGGAATCGGATATTTCCCGGGATAATTAGGCACAATAGTATATGTGTTTTTTACATTTCCGCTCATCCCTTGAATCTTAGTAGTAATTTTTTCATTGTATTCAGGTTCAAAAAGTTCAAAACTATTTGGTACTTTTATATCCGGCAAATCAAATAATTTTAAGTTTCCAGTTCCAGATACCTTCACTACTGCCTCCAATGATTCGGAAACCTTTAATGATTTTTTTTCTATTAAGAAATCTAAACTAAATTCACCTACTGCACCCAAGAAACTATCTGGTTTATTTCTTTTTGGTAAATCCTTTACACTTAAGACTTTTTTTCCTGCAGTAACAGACCTAGTAACTTGCTTATAAATTATATTTCCAAAAAAATCTCTTTGTTTTGTTGGGATTTCAACAACAAGATTGAGTGCGAGAGGTTCAATAGTTAGCTTACCATTTTTTTGAGGATATAATACAGTTTTTTTCCACAAAACTTCATTATAGGATTCTCCATTATAATTTCCTGATACAACCTTTAATTGTGGTATATCAATAGAATTTGTCCAAAAGTCCTGAAACTTTGGGCTTTTTATTTCGCGGGCGTCAGAAATTTTAATAGGATCCCTGAAATATAATCTATAGGTAATACTTATAGCTTCATTTAAAAAAGGATTAACATTTGATATATCTGCGACTAAATGAATATTTTCATCTGCAAGATACTCTGTACTGGTAGTTTTTGATGGTTTGTTTACTGCATCAGAAACATTAATGGATATTGGTTTGGTTTTGTATATATTGCCATTAATGGTGATTTCTGCTGATCCAATTTTGTAAATGCCTTTTCCTTTAGGTGATAAAAAATAAGTGTAGGTTTTGGAAAAAGTTCTTTTACCATTGATCCAAGAATTACTTATTGATTGGTTAGGTCCTGCAATTAGATTAAATTTTGAAAAAGATGGGGGTGTGAAATTATCTCCGTTTTCATTCATTACAAAATCAATCCTCAGTCTTTCATTACTTGCCAGTTTTTTTTTACTAACCCTAATCTCAAAATCAACTTGAGCATTAAGACAAATGCTAACAAAAATTAATAGTATTTTTATAAGATAGCGCATACTTTTACCAATCTTTTTTTGATTTTACTGGGGCTCCCTTTACTTTTTTTGCATTTATTTTGTCTTGAACCTTTTTTTCCTGATTATTCATTGCCTCAAGAAGACTCTTAACTTGTTCAGGAGATAATTTTCCTTGAGATGGTTTATTATTTTTTTTATTATCCGATTCGTTTTTATCGCTTTTTGTGTTTTTATTTTTTTTATTATCATCTTTAGCTCTATCATCATTTCTCTGTTCATCATTTTCTGAATCTTTTTTATTATCCCCTTTTTCACTTTTTTTATCATTATTTTCGGGTGATTTATTTTGTTTTTGATCATCATTTTTTTTATCACCCTTATTATCGTTATTTTTTTGTTTATCTAACAATGATTTGGCTAGAGCATAATTATACCTTGTTTCATCATCTGATGGATTATTTCTCAATGCACTTTTATATGATTCAACAGCTTTTTCATATTGTTTTTTTTTCATAAAGGTATTTCCCATATTATGGAATGCAGAATGTTTTTCCAATTTATCTTTGGAGAACTTCTGGGTACGAAAAAATTGCTGAATAGCCTCTTCATATGCTGATGAATTATACTGCGCATTGCCTAGATTGTGGAAGGCTTTTGGAGATTTTGGGTCATTAAAAAGTGCGTTTCGATAATCTATTTCTGCACCATTAAAATCTTCTTTTTTAACTTTTTTATTACCCTCATATATTAGGTTATTATCAGTCGATTCCTGAGAGTAAGTTGTTTGAAAAATAAACAATAAAATATAAAGTAATTTATTCACTCTGATTTTTTTCATTAAAAAGGTTTAGGTTTCTTAACCAAATAGTTTCAGTTTCAAAAATAAATAATTCAATTATAAGTAGTAAAAAAGATATTAATAGAAATATTTGAAATCTATCTTTGTAGCTTACAAATTTTTTTGCTTCAAACTCTTTCTTTTCCATATTTTTCAATTCTTCAGATACAAATTTTAATACATTCTCCGTATTATTTCCATCAATATACTTCCCCCCTGATAAATCAGATATTTGTTTCAAAATATCAGAATTTTTTTTTGTAATCACCACATCTCCCTTTTCATCTTTTTTATAAGTTTCAAGAATACCATTATTTTTAATAGGTATGGGTGCTCCGGAATCTGTTCCTATACCAAATGTGAAAATTTTAATTCCATTAGATGAGGCTCTCCTGGCGGCAGTTTGAGCTTCATCAGAGTGGTCCTCACCATCTGAAATCAAAAAAACAACACGATTTGTTTGATCATCTTCACTAAAGAAGGTTCCTGATAAGTCTAAAGCTGAATTAAGAGCTGTTCCTTGAGAGGACATCATGTCGGTATTTATACTTTGCAAGAACATTTTTCCCGAGTTGTAATCAGTTGTTATCGGTAATTGAGGGATTGCTCTACTTGCATAAACAATTATACCTATTCGATCACCCACTAAATTATTAATTATTGCTGATACCAATCTTTTCGCTTTTTCAATTCGATTTGGGGCTATATCCTCTGCAAGCATACTTTTTGAAACATCAAGAGCAAAAACTATATCAACACCCTCTCTTTTAACGGTTTCGAGTTCAGTTCCAATTTTAGGATTTATTAATCCAATGACAAGAAGGATAATTGACAAAAAAAGAATTGAAAATTTTAGAATTATCTTGAAATTTGATCTGTGTGGTATTAATGCATTTATCATTTTTTTACTAATAATTCTATTTTGCATTCTATATTTCCACCTTATAGATAGAATAAATATAAAGATTAAAATAGGGAGTAAAATAAATAAATATGAGTATGATATGTCGTCTAAAATATACATGGCTTATATAAAACTTCTAAATATTGTATGTCTCAAAATAAACTCAAAAACAATTAAAATTAAGACCATCAGAGCAAGTGGTCTATATTTTTCTTCAAAATTTGTGTATTTTATTTCCTCTATCTCGGTCTTTTCTAATTTGTTTATAGATGAATATATTTGAGCAAGTTTTTCATTATCAGTTGCCCTAAAATATTGCCCACCAGTGACACTGGATATTGATTTAAGTAGCTTCTCATCAATCTCTACCTTGGTCATTCCATATTGAAAGCTTCCATTTGGTAATATTCCAATTGGGGCTCTTGCCATTCCATTACTACCAAGGCCAATGGAATATGTTTTAATGTTATATTCCAAAGCTAATTCGGATGCTATTCGCGGATCAATAAATCCAGAATTATTTACTCCATCTGTTAATAAAATTATGACCTTACTCTTTGCTTTACTATCTTTCAACCTATTTACTGCAGTTGCTAATCCCATTCCAATTGCAGTTCCATCTTCAATTAATCCCTTAAAACTTATTTCAGATAAACTGTTTTTGATGATATTTTTATCACTTGTGACAGGTGTCATTGTATAACTCTCACCAGCATAAACTACAAGACCAATTCTATCAGAAATTCTGTCATCTATAAACTCAGCTGCAACCCTTTTTAAAGCTGACAATCGATTAGGTTTCAAATCTTGCGCCAACATGCTTGATGAAACATCAATTGCCATTACAATATCAATTCCTTTATTTGTTTTGGTCCTTGATGAAACCTCAGATATTTGAGGTCGTGCTAATGCAACTATTAAAAATGATAGAGCAGCGAATCGTAAAATAAATAATATAGGTCGAAAATATACTCTGAGAGTTTTTTGGTTTATTTTTTTTAAACTGGGTAATTTTAATTTTGCCTGCTTTTTATTATGGAAATATATTTCCCAAAATATAGTAAGTGGCAATAATGTAAACAACCAAAAATAATGAGGATCCAAAAATGAAATTTGCTCTATCATGATATATTACAGTTCTCTTATTAATTCGATACTTTGAATCATTTTATTTAAAATTTTTTCTCCATATCGATCATTTTTCTCATAAAAAAAAGTCATAGTCACACTTCCTTCATCGTAATTAATAACCAATGATGTAAAATTAGATCTTACCCTTTCTTTATTAGCTTCCTTGAAATAGTCTAAAGTACCAGAGAGCCTTAGCGTGGGCAGCCCATTTGGAGTTTTAAAATTTTCTGTATCAAAAAGGATATTAACTCCTCCGATTTTTTGAAGTCTATTTAAAGTTTTGTCAATAATTTTTTGTGTGTCCTCAGCATTACTGATGGCTATATTATCTGAGGGCTTTTTATTTGAAGGAGAGTCAAGTTTTATTTCAAACAAAATCTCAGCATAAAAATCTGATTCAATACTATCTATTTGAAAAAAGATTGAATTTTTTTGATCTATAGATCCTCTTCTAAATACCTTTGGGCTTGAAATTTTAATTGGTGGAACTCCATACTCGGAAGTAACCCAATCGCAATCAATTAACCTTTTAGTTGGATATCTTAATATTGTATCCCTAACTGGATAATAACCATATATTAGAAATAAAATTGATAAAGTAAATAAAGTTGAAATACCTACAAAGTAGAACGATAACCTGACTATTTTATTTAATTTTTGTTTTCGTAATAATTCCTCATATTTTTCTTTAGCTCTTATTTCCTCCTGTGTTGGTTCAGGGAGAAGTTCTTTAGTTTTAACAACTACCTCTTCGACCAATTTTATGTCTGTATTTTTTTTATTTATATCAGGAATAGCTCTGGCAAATTTAACAAGGTCAGCAGTGCTTAAAACTGTTTTTAAATTTTTTATAGTTTTATCTTCTAGATCTAACTTTCCATCCCTTTTTAACTCCTCTAATTTGAGTATTAATTGATTTGATGTACTTTCAAGTGCATCAATATCAGTTTCTTCATCAAAATATAATCTCAAAACATCTATTAGATCAGAATAATAAGATTTATATTCAATTTGGTCTTCTGGTTTTCTTTTTTCTAATTCCTTTAGAGCATTAATGGCTTTTTCGAACGGAGGGATAATTTTTTTTCTATTCAACAGTTTTTTTTGATATTGTTTTATCACATATAATATTAAAATGGCTACTAATAATATTAAAAGAAAAACAGCTGTTTTTAAATACAGATATCGATAACTTTTGTTTACAACCTGCAAGGGTTTTATATTAAACATTTTTTGTTTTAATGTATCAACTAAAATTCCATTTACTTTTATTTTAACTGGATTTGTTAGCTTAGAAAATCCATTAACTAATATTCTTTGTGAAGGGATTGAATAATATCCTGAATCAAATTGAATCAAATTATATCTTTTTACTAACAAATAGTTTTTGCCAACCTTCTGGGTGTCAATTGGCAAAGATCCAAGGATTTCTAATGGATTGATTGATAGCTTATCAGGAAATTCAACTTCTTGGATTGAATCTAACTCAACATTCAAAATATAATCAATTTGTTCACCTATGTTAAAAGTCGAAGATGTCACATCTGCACTTACTTCAGGAGGTAACTGCCCATTTAGATACGAGACAAATATTAATATGAAAAAATTGAGATATTTTTTCATTTAGATCTATTTTTAAAAAATCCTAGTAGTTTCTTGACATAGCTTTCTCTCAATTCACAACTAATTGATCCTGCACCATTTTTTTTGAAAAGAGTATGAAAAGTTTCACTACTTCTAGTGTGTTCTAGGGAGTAGGATTCACGAATAAATTTTGAGTCTGTATCAATCCAAGAAATACCTGTTTTTTCAGAATCAATCATTGGAATAAGACCCATTTTTGGTAGATAAGTTTCAAGTCTATCATAGATTTTAATTCCGGTTAAATCGTGCTTTTTTGAAACTATTTTGAGTGTTTTCTCGTAATCTTGATCAATGAAATCGGATAGTACAAATACAATTGCACTTTTCTTCAATACTCCTGATAAAAATGCAAAAGCTTCACTTGTGTTAGTCTTTAAGTTTATTGGCTTGAATTCAAGCAATTCCCTAATTATCCTTAATACATGTGAACGTCCCTTTTTTGGAGGTATATATAATTCAACTATTCCTGAGTATAATACCATTCCAACCTTATCATTATTTTGTAGTGCCGAAAAAGCCAATGTTGCAGCTATTTCAGTAATCATCTCTCTTTTGGTAATTGTGCCTGTTCCAAAGAATTCTGAACCGCTAATATCTACCATTAGCATTAGTGTCAACTCTCTTTCTTCTTCAAAAACTTTGACATAAGGACTATTATATCTTGCCGTTACATTCCAGTCAATAGCTCGAATATCATCACCAAATTGGTATTGTCTAACTTCACTGAACGTCATACCTCTACCTTTGAAAGTACTATGATACTCACCTCCAAAAACATGATTACTTAATCTACGTGTTTTGATTTCTATTTTACGAACTTTTTTTAGTAGCTCTTTTGTATCCATCTAACTTTAGATTTTTTATGGCACCTCAACCTCATTAACAATTTGACTAATTATTTCTTCTGAGGAAATACTTTCAGCCTCTGCCTCATATGTTAAACCTATTCTGTGTCTCAAAACATCATAGATCACAGATCTTATATCTTCTGGTATTACATAGCCTCTGTGCTTAAGAAAAGCATGACATTTAGCAGCCTTTGCCAAGTTTATACTTCCCCTTGGTGATGAACCAAAGCTAATTAATGGTTTTAATTTATTAAGATTATATCTCTCAGGATAGCGAGTACAGAATATCAAGTCAAGAATATATTTTTCAATTTTTTCATCCATGTAGACTAAACGAACAGATTCCTGCGCGGTTAATATTTGTTTAGTAGTTACGACCGGATTTATTTTTTCGTGGGCACCTTTTAGATTTTTGGTAACTATTATATTTTCTTCCTCAATTTTAGGGTAATCTATTATGGTTTTTAACATAAACCTATCAACCTGAGCTTCTGGTAAAGGATATGTTCCCTCCTGTTCAACAGGATTCTGTGTCGCCATTACCAGAAAAGGTTCTTGTAATTTAAAACTTGTATCTCCTATTGTAACTTGTTTTTCTTGCATCGCTTCAAGTAAAGCCGATTGAACTTTAGCAGGAGCTCTGTTGATTTCGTCAGCTAAAACAAAGTTTGCGAAAATTGGGCCCTTTTTGATTGAAAAGTCGTTTTCTTTCATATTGAAAATCATAGTCCCAACAACATCAGCAGGAAGTAAATCTGGTGTAAATTGTATCCTACTAAAGCTGGCTTTGACTGCTTGACTCAATGTATTTATAGCAAGGGTTTTAGCGAGTCCAGGAACACCCTCTAACAAAATATGACCCTGACCTAGGAGTCCAATTAGGAGTCTTTCAACCATAGTTTTTTGGCCAATAATAACTTTATTTATTTCACGATTTAAAATATCTAAAAAAGCACTTTCTTTTTCAATTATTTCGTTAATTGAGTTAATGTCTATGTTTGAATTTTCCATTATCCGTAATTTTTGAAATTTTGTGGAACAAAAATGAAAATTAATTTTACCAATCGTTGTTAATAATTGGTTAAAAAATAGAATAGTTAGAGTTTTAATGCATGTAAAGTATTTATATTTTTGGTAAAGAACTGTTGAGTCAAATGAATCAAAGTAAATTATCAAGGATCATTTCAGGTGTAATGAGCTGGGGTAAGTGGGGTAAAAATTTATCTAATACTGAAATGGCAAAATTAATAGAATTAAACCTTGAGATTGGGATAAACTCATTTGATCATGCTGACATTTACGGGGGATACACAACTGAAAATGAATTTGGAAAAGCACTCAAATTGTCAGGTGTTGAGAGAGATGAGATTAAATTAATAAGTAAATGTGGAATTCAGTATCCCTGTGAATTGAAAAGTTTTGAAGTTAAACATTATGATTATTCTGCAAAACATATCAGGTTCTCAGTTGAAAATTCGCTAAGAAACCTTCAGACTGATTATCTAGATATTTTTTTACTTCATAGACCAAGTCCGCTTATGAATACAAATGAAATTGGTGATGTAATCTTAAATCTAAAAAATGAAGGTAAGATAAAAAAGTTTGGCGTGTCAAATTTTAATAATTCACAAATCAAACTCTTAAAAAAAAATATTGATATTGAATTTAATCAAATACAATATTCTTTATCAAACAATCAATGTTTTACTGATGGAATAATTGATTTTTGTCAAACGAAAAACATCAGTGTAATGGCTTGGTCACCTCTTGGACATTATTTTAAAGAAAATAATGAAGCTACGATCAGGATTAAGCCAGTTATAGAAAGATTATCTGATAAATATTCATGTTCAGTCGATCAAATTCTATTATCATGGGTAATTAAACACCCAGCAAAAATCAACCCAGTAATTGGTACAACCAAAAAAGAGAGAATTTTGAATTCAGTAAAAGCTATTAATATTGATCTTGATATTGAAGACTGGTTTTTATTATTGGAAGCTAGTTTAGGTAAAAGAGTTGCATAAAATGGAAAACAAAAAAATTTTGATAACCGGAGCAAGCAGTGGTATTGGTTGGTCTACCTCAAAATTATTATCTAAAAAAGGCTATGTTTTGATAATATGTGGCAGAAATAAAAAAAAACTTGATCAACTTTCGAAAGAATTAGATTGTAAACATCATATTTTAATTTTTGATGTAAAAAATAATGATGATGTCTCGAAAGCGATTTCTTCCTTACCAAAGGAGTACAAAAAAATTGATGTCCTAATTAACAATGCCGGAAATGCTCACGGCCTGGATTATGCTCATGAATCAAATATTTTAGATTGGGAAGAAATGATTGATAGTAATGTTAAAGGAGTTTTGTATGTGACAAAACAGATAATAGGTGATATGGTTAAAAGGAAGTCAGGACACATAATTAATGTTGGCTCAATCGCCGGAATAGAATCATACCCCAAAGGAAATGTTTATTGCGCTAGTAAAGCAGCTGTAATAAAGTTTACCGAGGGCCTTCGTTTGGATTTAAATCCTTTCGGAATAAAAGTTAGTTCGATTCATCCCGGTTTGGTTAAAACAAACTTTTCTAAAGTAAGATTTAAGGGAAATGAAGAAATAGCTGATAGAGTATACGAGGGCTATAAACCATTATCTCCTGAAGATGTGGCTGATTGTATATACTACATGATTAATACCCCTAAGCATGTTAATATAGCAGACTGTACAATTTTACCAACTGACCAGGCAGGAGCTTATATATTAAATAAATCAAACTAATCATTCATTAAATTCCTCTGGATAGAGGAAATTGTTGTGCGGAAATCTGGAGACATGTATTTCTCTAACAGATTTATAAAGTTGATTTTTAAACCTCTCTATGTTATGTTTTTTTGCGGCAGAAATAAATATACTTGTTTTATTATTTTTTTTAATCCATGAAGACTCCAGCTCTTTTATAGAATAATTACTTTTATCTCTTTTTAATGTTAAATCAGTTGGATCCCAGGGTTTAGCTGAATATAAATCAATCTTATTAAAAACAAGTAATGTAGGTTTATCCAAACTATTAATTTCCGATAAAGTTTTGTTAACAGATTCGATGTGATACTCAAAGTTTGAGTGAGAAATATCAATCACGTGCAGCAGTAAGTCAGATTCTTTAACTTCATCCAGAGTACTTTTAAAAGATTCTATTAATTGAGTCGGAAGTTTTCTAATAAATCCAACCGTGTCACTCATCAAAAAAGGAAGATTTCCAATAACTACTTTCCTGACTGTGGTATCTAAAGTTGCAAAAAGCTTATTTTCTGCAAAAACATTACTTTTTGAAATTAAATTCATCAATGTAGATTTACCAACATTTGTATATCCAACAACTGCTACCCTTACTAATTGTCCTCTATTTCCCCTTTGAGTTGACATCTGTTTATCAATATTTACAAGCTTTTTCTTCAGTAGAGATATTTTATTTCTCACTATTCTTCTATCTGTCTCAATTTCTGTTTCTCCTGGCCCTCTCATTCCTATACCCCCCTTTT
>TARA_B100001057_G_scaffold260397_1_pt1 | contig 18634 bp, 10 predicted proteins | sample TARA_B100001057 | Tara Oceans TARA_B100001057 (sample SAMEA2621839) | marine metagenome | biome: marine biome (ENVO:00000447); feature: surface water layer (ENVO:00002042); material: "saline water (ENVO:00002010), including plankton (ENVO:xxxxxxxx)" | depth 5 m
GGACCGGAGGGTGTGTTGGAGGCGACAACCTTGGTTGTCGATGCTGCGGGCCCAGTAGATCTGACCACAAACGTGGATCAGTTGCGCGTCTCCGCGGCACCTAACGCTGCGGTAACGATCAACAATCTAGGGGGATCCGGGAGTCTTGATCTCGTCCAGATCTCCGGGGTCGGGGAGTTTTCGGTCACCTCCGAGGGGGAAATTATAGCCCGAAACGTGAGCGCGGATGGGATTGCGATCGAGGCCGGTGGGGATCTGATGGTTGGTAGCCTTAGTTCCAGTCAAGCGGTTCTTCTAGACGCAGGCCGTTCCATTCAGGACCTTGCGGGATCGGGTAGTGTCGTTACGGCTGCTACTGCCAATTTGCTCGCAGGTGGGGGCATCCAGATGGATCGGACAGCTTGGGATGTTGCCCAAGGTTTCACTGAGGAGCCCAACTTGAGTATCTTTCTTGACGATTCTCACGATCTTACAGGAGGTAACCTGAATCTTACCGCAACCCGCGATATCATTATTGACAGAGCCATTGATATCGATGGATCGGTTCAACTGGCTGGCCGAAATATCCTCTTTACGGAGAATGGATCGATTCGCAGCACTTCGCCGAACACCGTGAACCTGTCGGCCACCGAGGTGATCGACTTTGGTTCGCCGTTCGTGGAATCCACGATTCTTGAGAGTCCGACCATTATCCTCGATGCAGAAACGATAAGGGGTACGCAACGCGCTGTTGTCAGTGGCGAGAGCCTCGAGGTAACGACTGCTTCGGATCTGGTCCTCGAAACGAGGGTGGCTGAAATTCTTGCAAATCTCAGCGGGGCCGGTGATCTGGTGATTCGTTCCCGCGGTGCGGTTGAACTTGGGGAGATCTATATTGAAGACGGAAGTCTTGAGGTGAGTGCGCCCTCCGAGATCGTCACTCGGAGCCTTAGGGTCAACAGTGACCGTTTTACAAATTCTGTGACGTTGAACGGGGGCCGAGGGGTCACCGTAGAGGAGCTTATCGTTGGCCCGAACGTGGAGTTGGTGATTCCGGAAAGTATCGCTGCGCCCAGTCCGCTCGGGGTGGAGATTTTGATGGATGCCGAACTTGGGCCTGTGATTGAAGACCAGAGCGCGTTGGTCACTCTCCGGATAACGGACCCCGCTGGTGTGTTGGTGACGAACGGGCAGGAGATTAGTCTGATGGTGGACTTTGGGGACGGAAGTGAACCCGTCAGTATGACGGTTCCGGTCGAGCAGCCCAATCTGGGGGATCCTGCATTCGCGATCGATCGGTCGGGAAGTGATTTCAATCTTGGGCGCTCGCTCGCGCTCGTGGATGTCAATGGAGATGGGTTTTCCGACCTTGTGGTAGGACAACCGCTCCACGACTCCATACTGCCTGGACCTGGATCGGGTGCTCTGTTTGTCTTCCTGGGCTCTGAAGAAGGTCTCAGCGAGACGGCCGACTCTGATCTTCTCGGCCGTTTGCTGAGTGTAAGCGGACTTGGTAGACAGGTTGTCAGGGCAGGCGACGTCAATGGTGATGGGTTTGATGACCTTATAGCGACAAGTGCCCATGAGGTTCTTCTGTTCTACGGGTCTGTCGAGGGTCTCAGCCAGCAGAGTGTGGTTGAGTTGGCGATTCCGCACCATGATGACGAGGAGGGCAACGAGAGTGAGCTGGTTATTGAGGTGGCCACGGCGGGCGATGTTAACCAGGATGGTTTCGATGACCTTCTGATCGGTCTTCCTCTTGAAGAGGCCCCAATACTCGATGCGAATGGGCAAGGATTTGAAATCGTGCCCTTGGCAGGCCGCGTCCAGTTGCATTTGGGAGCTAGCGACACCAGCGTGATTGCCCCGGCTTGGGTAGTGGAAGGAGCCGATCCGCAGGGGCTTCTTGGCGCATCCATATCCGGAGCTGGGGACATCAACGGGGATGGTTATGATGACGTATTACTTGGGGCCCCAGGGGAGGGAAGCAACCGCCAGGGGCAGGTGCATGTGTTCCTCGGTTCCGACTCCGGATTGGATACGGTAGGTGGTGAGATGCTTACAGGAACCGAGGTGAACGGGCAGTTCGGAGGAGCAGTGGCCGGGGTGGGAGACCTGAATGGTGACGGGTTCGAAGACGTTGTGATCGGATCGCCCGGTCACCCGCTGCCGGGTGGAGGGCTTCGGAGCGGGATGGTGCAGGTTCTGCAGGGATCTGCAGAGGGTCTGTCTGGGGTTGGAGTAGTCGAGGCGGGCCCGGGGGTTACGAGCTTTGGGCGTATCGTTATGGCCACGGGCGATACGAATGGGGATGCCGTTCCTGATTTCCTTGTGGGTGGCGTGGGGCATAATGATCTCGAAGAAGTCTTCCTCTTCAGAGGCTCTCCGGTAAATTCTTTTGGTGTGAACCCGGGGGCTATTGTGGTCACCCGGCAGGCGAATGGTTCACAACAGAACTCCCTGTCGCTGACCTCCCTTGGTGATCTGAATGGAGATGGCTTGAGTGATATCGTGGTGGGAGAACCGCTTGTTGGTCGAAACCAGCAAGGGCAGGTTCGCGTTTACGCTGGCATTTCTTTCGGTTCCTCGGAACGGGTGATCGCAGAGTCACAGTTTCTTCATATTTATGAGGAGGAGGGGGTCTTTATAATTTCTGCAACAGCTCTTATTGAAGGCGTCGATGGTGTTGGTGTAGCGCTGCAGGTCGTCAACGTGTTGTCGAGTCGCTTCTGAGAACGATTCATGGGATGACAAGAGTTGCTCCGAGTTAAGGTTGAGAGATGGCCTCGATAGCGATAAGAACGATCCTTGCTGGTGACGAGACCGGTGTTCCAGGAGATAGCCCATTTGAGCGACTCGATGTGGGTAATGAGTATTCTTTTGTAGGAGCACTATCCATGCAGCTAGGGGCGAGGACAAGTAGTGCTACGGCGGTTGCCCTCTCTCCGGAATGGGTTCTCACAGCTGCTCACAATGTCGATTTCAATGATGATGGTGCGGAGGATCCCGGAATAGAGATCGCATTCCATCTTCCTGGCCATGGAGTCTTCGCGGTGAGTGAAGTCCATCCCCATCCAGACTTTACGGGATTTGCGAGCCCGGCTCTTAATGATGATCTGGCACTCCTGCGCCTGTCCGCTCCGGTGACAGACTTGATTTCCTACCCTTCATTCGGATCGGAGTTGAGGGTGAGGGACGAGGTCGTGTTGGTGGGGTTCGGGCGGTCCGGCTTTGGTGATCTGGGCTACCGGACGGCTAGCGGATTGGCGGACCGTCGGTTCGGATCAAACGTGATCGAGCTTCTTTCTCCTGATGACGAGGGCGGCCAATCTCTTGAAATTTACCGTTACGATTTCGATGGCCCTCTGACTCTTGGCGAGGACGGTGGTAGTCTGGGGAACGGGATTGAGACGATGATTGGACCGGGAGACTCAGGGGGGCCGGCGCTTCGTCTTGCCGCTGACGGTTGGGATCTTGTTGGGATCAATACATTCACCCAGGGTCGCGGCGGTCGATTTGGAGATACCGGCGGAGGGGTCGTGCTCGCTCCCTACGAGGGATGGATTCAGGGGGTGACCGGGATCCCTGAGCCCGGGTCGGGGCTTCTTATGGTCGTGGCCTCCATGCTGATCCTGCTTCGCCAGCGATGCAGGGGGTATAGCCAACGGACAAGTCGTAGCTAGGGGGCGACAGCCTGTTTCCTTGTCGAAGGATTCAGAGTTAAACGCTCGGCAGGAGTATTAATCCTCTGCAGTATGGATTCCTTCAATCGTAGGACGGTCAATTCTGGAGAACTAAGGCATGAACCTTTTGAAGTTAACTATAGTACTTTGTTTTTTCGCGCCGAATCTCTGGGCTGCTCCGAACGTCCTATTCATCGCGGTTGATGACCTGCGTGACTGGGTCGGGCACCTTGGAGGGTGTCCGGGGGCGAAGACACCCAACATCGATCGCCTCGCCAAAAGGGGAGTTTCCTTTACACGAGCCTATTGCCCTGCACCGCTCTGTAATCCTTCCCGGATCAGTCTTATGACTGGGGTCGCTCCCTATCGTTCAGGAGTATACGGGAATGGGGAGAAGCTTAGGGAGCGCCTTCCAGATGCGGTCACCCTAATGCAGCACTTTCGAGCATCAGGATATTCGGTGAAAGGAGCCGGAAAGGTTTTCCACGGAACCTCAGCCTATGACAGAGATTCGTGGGATTTCTTTTTCAAGCAGACCGGCACAAAAAGGAACTCATTCAAACGGGATCCCGGACTGCCAGCGGATGCATGGGTTCGGTGGGGACCTCTGGATTGCGGGGACGATGAGATGTTTGATGCTAAGAACGCTGAATGGATCATCTCGGAGATGGAAAAGCCTCAGGAAAAACCCTTCTTCCTTGCTTACGGGCTGACGAAGCCTCACTTGGACTGGAAGGTTCCACAGAAATACTTCGATCTGCATCCGATCGAAGGAATTGAGCTGCCACCAGTGAAGAAAGGAGATCTGAGTGACCTGCCTGTCTTCGGAAAAAAGTTAGCGAGAGAGGTCTATGATCCTTCCGGTGAGAAGAACTTTGCAGTGAAGCCAGATGGAGATCATGCGAACGTGGTCGCGCATGGACAATGGCGAAAAGCAGTGCAAGCCTACCTGGCCACCATAAGTTTTGCGGATGCTCAGATTGGTCGGGTGCTCGACTCGCTGCATCGCAGTGTTCATGCCCGTAAAACCATCGTTGTCCTCTGGGGAGATCACGGCTGGCATCTTGGAGAGAAGGAGCACTGGCGCAAACATGCCTTGTGGGAGGTTTCAACGCGGACGCCCTTGATTTTTTGGGTGCCTGGAGGAGCGGCGAAAGGTCAACTCTGCCAGCGACCGGTCAGCCTGATCGACATCTATCCAACGCTGGTTGAGTTGTGTGGTCTGCCGCAGCGACATGGGATGGATGGGCAAAGTCTGAAGCCTCTTCTTGAAGACCCGGATCGGGAATGGGAACGTCCGGTAGTTACCACCTTCGGATTCAGGAATCATGCCATCCGAACAGAGCGTTGGCGTTACATACGATATAGCGATGGAGGGCAGGAGCTCTACGACCATGAAGCTGATCCAAATGAATGGAGTAACCTTGCTTCTCTTCCGCGATACTCTTCACTGAAGTCCCAACTTGCCAAATGGCTCCCGGTAACAAATGTGAAGCCTGCCAAGAAGAGTTCACGCTAATGAAACAGACAAATCTGATAGTCACATTTATCCTGCTAATTTTCCTGGCAGGAGACTTAGCTCTGGGCTCCAAGGAGAACCAGAGACCGAATATTGTCTTCTTCCTGGTTGATGACCTTGGATGGAGCGATGTGGGCTGCTACGGCAGCACCTTTCACGAAACTCCAAATGTCGACCGCCTGGCAAAGGAGGGCATGCGATTTGATAATGCGTATTCAACCTGCCATGTCTGCTCGCCCAGCCGGGCCAGTATCCTAACCGGGAAATATCCGGCCCGGACCGATCTGACGGAGTGGCTCGGGGGGCGTCCAGAAAGGGATTTCGAGAAGCTTCACAGTGCTAAGAAGCTCAGGGCTCTTCCTGATGAGGAGATTACCCTTGCGGAGACCTTGAAGAGTCATGGATATGCCACGGCCAATTATGGGAAGGCGCATCTGAGCAGGGATCCCCGGACCTATGGGTTTGACGAAGCAATTACAGGATGGGTTCGTTCCTATTATCATCCCTTTTCGCCACAGTATTCGAAAACGCTGCCAGCGAAGAAGGGAGATTACTACACCGACAAGCTGACGGATGCTGCGCTCGACTTCATTGAGAGGAACAAGGACCGGCCATTCTTCGTGCATATGGAGCACTTCGCGGTGCACGACCCGATTCAAGGGCGTAAGGATCTCGTGGAGAAGTATCGGAAGAAACTGGCTAGTATGCCAGAGGGCAAAGCTCCCGGATACATTCTGGAGCCGAACCCTGACGGTCCAGCGCTTTCAAAGGAGGAGCTGAAAGCGTTAGAGAAAAACGACATTCTCAAGTTACACCAGGAGAAGCGAGTGTGGTGGGTGAAGCAAAGGCAGGATAATGTGGAGTTTGCCGGTATGCTTGAAGCAACGGACGAGAGTCTGGGTCGTATCCGAGCTAAGCTTGCGGAGCTTGGTCTGTCTGAAAACACGATTGTGGTTTTCACAGCTGATAACGGCGGAATGTCTGCCTCAAACCAATACCGGGGAATCCATCACCCTCGCAAACGGCTCGATAGCCGTTTTGCGTCCTCCAATCTCCCCTTGCGCGGTGCGAAAGGGTGGAACTACGAAGGTGGGATTCGAGTGCCCCTGATTGTCCACTGGCCCGGGAAAACCAAGGGCAATACCATTTCGCATGCGATGGTGACCGGAACCGATTTTTATCCGACGCTCCTGGAAATGCTTGAGTTGCCCACGCTCCCCAAGCAGCACGTCGATGGAATGAGCTTTTTGCCCGCGCTCCAGGGTGGAGATCACGACCGCGGTGCGATTTACTGGCATTTTCCCCACTATAGTAACCACGGTTACCAGAGTCCGGGCGGAGCGATCCGATTGGGGAACTACAAGCTTCTGGAGTATTACGAAAACGGTAGTGTGCAGCTGTTTGATCTTGAGAACGATCTTGGAGAACAGAACGACTTGTCAAAAGTGAAGCCGGCAATCACGGCGAAGCTGTTGAAAATGCTGCATGACTGGCGACGCCAGTTAGACGCGAAGATGCCTCTGCCCAAGGCCACGGCCTCAGCGGGGAACAAGTGACGACCGTCTCGGATGTTGGTTTTCGTAGATGTAAGTAGGATAAAATCATGAAATCGATTCTCACCGGAATTTTTATTTGCCTGACGTCGTGGATCCCATTGTGGGGAGCTGAGGAATTACGGGAAGTCGTCGTCAGTCATGCCGATAAGGGCGGTGTTCTTCAGCTTTTTCGGATGAAGGAGGACGGGACTGGTAGTGTTCAGCTGACTCATTCGAAGTCGGGCTGTCGGATGCCTTCTATTTCACCCGATGGCAAAACGCTTCTCTATGTAGAATCGGGTAAGAATTCACTGTCTCTGTGGAGCTCGGATATTAATGGCAAGAAGGCACGTGCTCTGGTTAAGGAGGGCATGAATCTCCTTCCATCATGGCTTCCAGACTCCCGCCATATTGTCTGGATGAAAGTGAGGCAGGGGAGCAAGGGGCAGGACCCGGCATCCAATAGTCGGCTCTATCTTCTGGATACTCGAACAGGCGGATCCCGGAGGCTCTTCAGCGATCCGGAGCAGATCAAATTCAGCAACGCCATGCCCTCGGTGTCACCTGATGGCAAGCAGGTGGCCTTTGTTTCAAATCGCAACGGCCCTTTCAGGGTGTGGGTGAGCAGTCTGGACGGCAGCAAGGCAAGGCTTGTCTCTCCTGTCCTTAAAGAGATGGATCAGAGCCTCAATTTGCCAATCGAGCAGAAAGTTCCGGCATGGTCTCCTAACGGAAAATGGATCGCTCATTGGGAAGGGGTGGAGATGATTCATATGAGTCCCTACACTGGAATCAAGGATCCGGAACGAGACCAGAAGATCTCGAAAACCTTCAACGTCTGGGTTGCCAGCAGTAAGGGTGGGAAGCGAAGAAAGGTGGGGCCGGGAGATGATCCGACGTGGTCCCCCGATGGATTTGTGACCCGGGCGTTTCCTGATCCTGTACGAGGCGGACCAAAGGTGGTCGTTGAAACTGCCTCCGGCAGCAAGGATCTGGAAATCGTGCCACCGCGGGTGAACTGGGGCCGATTCGCGTGGGTGCCCAAGTCGCTCCCCTGAAAGACCGGGCCTTTTATGGCTGGGGCACTCTGGGCAGCCTCCGGGAGGGTAGGTCCATCATCCTTGCGGAATGGGGGATGAGCGCGTAAAAGCTGCCCCTGATCCTATGCAAACGACATTCGGAAAGTTTCCCCTGAGGCGTTTACTCTCTCTTCTTGCCCTCCTGACCTGCCTGGGTGGGGGGCAGCTTCATGGCCAAGCGTCAAAGCCGAGGGTGAATAATGAGAAGCCGGAAAAGGGAAAGCAAAGTAAGCGTATTCATCCCCATGCGCTGAAGCTGATCCTGCAAGGGAAAAACAAGGAAGCGATCTCCTACCTGAGCTCGACCGCGAGCAAGGGAGTGAATCCGGGACATACAAAAATGCTTCTGGATCTTGCTGAGGGGAAGCCCGGAGCGTGGAAGTTTGATGCCAAAAGCTGGCCTTGGGAGCGGACCCTTCCGAGCACTTCGCTGAAGAAGGATGCGCCAGTTAATAAGTTCACTATCGCTTTCGGAGGAGGAGCGGGATACGTGCCGGCAAATGAGCGGGTGTGGGACCGGATCAGGGAGATTGACCCGCGGGCTCTTCTTCTGCTGGGAGATAATGTCTACATTGATGATCCCGAAAGTCCGGAGATGCAGCGCTTTCATTATTTCCGACGACAGAGTCAGCCAGAGTGGAGAAAGCTAGCCGCAACAATTCCGATTTATGCTATCTGGGATGACCACGATTTTACAACTAATGATGGATGGGGCGGGCCGGCTGTTGATAAGCCCGCGTGGAAGCGTGAGGTCTGGAGAATCTTCAAGGAGAATTACGACAACCCGTATTATGGAGGTGGTGAAGAGCTGCCCGGGTGCTGGTTTGATTTCGAGATTGGTAAAGTGCGGTTCATCATGATCGATGGACGCTATTATCGTGAATCTCCCAAGGAGGGAGGAGACCCGTCGATGCTTGGACCCGCCCAGATGAAGTGGCTCAAGTCCGTTCTTTCGAAGAGGCCTGCGACTTTTACGGTGATCTGCTCCAACGTTCCTCTTGCTCCGAAGGTCAAACCTGGATCGAAAGACACCTGGGATGGCTACAGCAGAGAGCGGAGTCGAATTTACGAGTATATTGCGTCCCAGAAAATTCCCGGAGTGATTGTTCTGTCTGCCGATCGACACCGGTCGGATGCCTATCGGACTGATACGGGAATCAAGGGCATGTACCCGGTGTATGAATTCAGTTCCTCGCGCCTCACCAATCAGCACGTCCATCCTCTGATTAAGTCCTCGCTCTTCGGATACAATGAAAAGCAATCCTTTGGGCGGGTAGACTTTGATCTGGAGGTTGATGACCCATCGGTCACCTACACGATTGTGAGTATCGATGGGAAAGAAATCCACTCGCTCGAGGTGAAGCGCAGTGAGCTGGAGTCTGACTAGTAAAGCTCCGCGCCGCAGAGATCTTCTGCGGATAGGGAGTAGAGAGATGAATATTCAAAAGAGTATGCAGTCGATGTCCTCGGGCCCACCTCACTCAAGGGCTGCCACTTGGCCGGTAGCACTGATTTTGATGATGACGCTTTGGCTGTTTTCCCCGATTCTTGGGGCAAGTTCTCCCAATGTTGTTCTGATCTATATCGATGATCTGGGCTATGGAGACCTTGGCTCTTACGGGTGTCGAGATATCCCTACCCCTCATCTTGACAGGTTGGCGAAAGAGGGAGTTCGGTGCACGGCATCCTATATTACGAATCCCCCCTGTTGCCCGAGTCGGTGCAGCATGCTGATGGGGCAGTATGGCCAGAAATTCGGAAAGTATGGCATGTCGAGAGGGCTTTCGATCCCGGAAGACCGTCCGACGCTTGCACAGTTTCTCGGTGGCCAAGGATATGTCACTGGGCATATTGGCAAATGGGATATCGGAAGCAGGGCTCAGGGGCCACTTCAGACCGGTTTCAGTAAGGCGGCCAGAACCCCTCCAAAAAAGCAGTATACCAAGAGGGAGTTGCTCCGCCTCTCGCCATCCTTGCGCAGAAAGCTGGAAGAGAAGGACGGGAAGTCGAAATACTACTGCATCGATGAGGGTGGAAAAACGATGTGGCTTACGGATTACGATGGGGATGCGATGGTGGACTTTGTTCAGCAGCACAAAGACGAGCGTTTCTTTCTCTACTGGTCGCCGGAGGCGGTGCACTCCTTTAATACGGAAGTTCCCGAACGTCTGATGAATCGAGTGAAGTCCAAAGGGAGTCGCCGTTATCTCGCAGGGGCGATCGCCTCGGTGGACGATCAGATTGGCAAGCTTCTCAACGCTCTGGAGTCCCGTGGGCTCCGGGAGAAGACACTTATTATCTTTTCCAGTGATAATGGCGCCAATAGCGGGGAGGGAGGTAGTTCAGCCCCCTACAGCGGTGGAAAAGGCAAGGGGACCCAGAAGGAGGGTTGGGTCCGGGTTCCTACGATTTTCTCCATGCCAGGTTGGCTGCCAGAGGGGGGTGTTCATAAAGGCCTGATCGCGAACCTTGATTTCTACTCGACGATCGCTGGGCTTGTGGGGAAGGCAGCTCCTCCGCATTGCGATGGGGTGAATTTGTTGCCGTTTCTACGGGGCGAAAAGAAAGGAAGTGCGCATGAATTTCTCTTTTGGCTGAACAACGAACCGGGAGATGCGGTAAGGCGGCATCTTGTGGCGGTGCGTTGGAAGCAGTGGCGTCTCTACCGAAAGTATCAAAAGGATCCCTGGCAGCTCTTTGATCTCACGACGGATCCCCGGGAGGAAAAGGATGTCTCTGGAAAACATCCGGAAGTGGTAAGACAGCTTGCGGAGAGGCACAGGGGCTGGGTTAAGACTCTCGCTCCGCTCCGCGAAGTATCGAAAGAGAAAAGTCCAGCTCAGCGGGTGACCACCGGTCATGGATGGGAGGTGTCTCAGAAAGAACGGGATTCAAGTGGCAGGTAAGATATCCATACCCCTATGGAAGTCCTTTCCGAGGCATCTCGGGAGTTGGGGAAGGCATGCCAAACGATACTTCTGGTGGACAATCCTTTTTCTAGTGATGCCGTGTGGGGCTTCGTTGGGTGGAGAGCAGCCAGCCTTCGAGGATTACTGCGCCCGGCTTGAGCAGGAGATTCAGGGAAGAAAACATGGCTTCATGGCAGGGAACCTTTCCTACTACGTGGGCGGTTTTCATGCGAGCTGGGAACTGGTGGAGAATGAGACAATCGGGTTGACCCACCCGTTTCATCATGACCTGAGAAGCAGGGGTGTCGGCTTGCTTGAGAGTCAACTGAAAGGATCCGAACACACGGGGCTTGGTAATGATTATCAAGGGTGGGAGTTTTATAAGGATACCCGGGTTCTTTACGGCAGCGTTCTCATAAACGGGAAGCTTCATGTGAATCCGAAGCCGACGAGCATGCGGTGGCGGCCGGACAGGCTGATTTGTAAGTATGAGGTGGGAGGCGTTCAAATCAGAGAAGTGAAGTTTATTGCCGGCAACGACGCGGCGGCTTCCGTGATCACTTCCTCAGAGCCAGTGACTCTTCGCTTCTCGGGGCACAGTTTCTATCATCGCAACAGCGTATCCTCCTCCGCCACTATCCGTGTCGATAAGGCAAAGAATTTCCTCATCATCCGGGAGGGTGGGACGGTGAAATCCCGTCCTGATCCTGGGGGTCTGGAAAGGATGGGTCCCATGGTCTACGAGGGCATGTCCACAGTCCTGAGTTCTTCGAGGTCACTGGGGAGTACGGTAGAACTGAATCAAGATAAGAGAGGGGTGCAGCACTACGAGTTTTCGGTGCCCTGTGACCGAATGGGAACAGTGGTGGCGTGGGCCATGCATGATAAGCCCGAAGAGGCTGTAAGAGCAGCGCGCACTATCATTGAGGAGCACCCTTCTCTTCTTGCTGCCAAAACGGCGGAATGTAATCGCGAATTGAATGATGAAATCCCGTGGTTTCGTTGTTCAGACCGACGATTTGTCGATGTCTATTACTATCTCTGGTCACTGTATTTGATGTATTACATCGAGGTCGGAAAAGGGTGGGAGGATGAGCCGCATACCCAGACCGCGGTAAACAATTTTCTTGGAATGCACCGCTACGATGCAGCGTTCCAGATCAAGGTAGGTAGCTGGACGCAGACAAAGAGTAGATACGCCTACGGGAACGTCCTGACATGGAAGCATCTCACGGAAAGCGGTCGATATCGTGAGACCCCGGATGGCCATCGATTGCTCTCAGATAATAAGGGGATCTCCTGGCACAGTGGCGCATATGGAGGAGAAACATCAGAACATGTCCTGGGCGCCTGGCAGATCTATCAGCACACCGGGGATGTTGAGTTTCTAAAGAGGTGCTACGAGGGGCACTTTGCCAAGTTGTTCTGGAAGAGGCTTTCGGGTATGGCGATGAATCAGTTTGAAGTCGCCGATGTCCTTGAAAAGATGGCTCGGTTGACAGGGTATGAGGAGGATGTGGTTCATTGGAGAAAGATGGTCCGACGAGATCCTGAACACGTGCGGCGCATGTTCGAGGATCGCTGGGGAATGAACGGAGTTCCGTCCTTCTTTGCGGCTCCTCGTAATGGCATGCTGATGACTAATGGGTTCTGGGCCATGCGATCCCCTTATTTTCCACAGGCCTATGCGCAGCCCATGCTGAGAGAATGGGCCCTCGATAAGGAAAAGGGGTTTTTCGGGGAGTTCTTCCCTCTCGCGATGTCGCGGCAGTCGATGAGTAAGTTCGCTACTAAGGTAGATCACTCCTTTGGGTATACCCCGGACACTGCGTATTTTACCCTTGATGGAATGTTTCAACAGGGCCTGGGGCAGCAAGCGGCCGCGTTGGCTCTGAATCATATCGAAAACTACAACTACCATGCCGAGTGGAATATTCCGGTTGCCCCTGAAGCCTATCGTCGCGATCTCAGTCTCTTTGGGGATCAGTTCTCCAATTTCAATGCGGGGAAGATCCTGCTGTATCTGGAGGGTTTGGCAGGGCTGGAGTATTCCGTTCCTGACAATCGCATGACGGTCACTCCTGTCCTGCCACGAGCCTGGGAGTGGATGGAGCTCTGTTTGCCGATCAAGGGCGCATGGACCCGGATCCGGTACGAGAGAGGAGGGGTAAAGGTAACGGGGTGCCCGGTGGATGTCGTCCTAAACGAGGACCAGAATTAGGAATCGGCTGCGTCCTGAGAGTTACTTCAGGATTTGAGGTGTCAAAATAGGACTGCGGTCTCTTGGGCAGGACCTCTTGTCGTCAAACAAGCTTGGTGGACATTGTAAGATTCATCTCTATACCAACGATAGTCATGATCAGATATATCATACTATTTTCAGGGATTTTGGGGCTTTTTGCTTATGGCGAGGAGGGCCGAAAAACTCCGAGGAAGGCTGGTCAAGAGTTTGTAGATTCCCTTCTTCGCGCGCGGGCTGAAAGCCCCGTGCCGGAGAGTGAAAAAGAATGGGAGGTGCTGAAAAACAAATGGATGGGTCGAATTAAGGAGGAGTGCTTTTCTGGTTGGCCAAATCGCGCCCGGGCGGATGACTCAAAGGAGGTTTTCCGTGTTGAGAAGGACGGAATGGCTTTCCGGTGTGTTGAATATTCGAGTATGGGGAGACGCCTCCCTCTTTACGTGGCTCACCGTTCGGGTCTGGAGGACCCTGAACTCGTTGTTCTGAATCTGCTTGATGCGGCAGCTTGGGAAGATTTTCTGGCGACGATGAGGCCGGGTTTTGAGAAGCAATTAAATAGGTGGGAGTTACCCGAGGGAGATCCTAAGTCGTTTAAGCAGCACCAAGGGATGTTCAGTTCGTTCAAGTGGGTCATGGCTTATGCTCCGCCGACTGGAGTTGGTCCGACCCAACTGGGTCCTGAGAAAACGGGAAAGCGAAATCTCAGGCTGCAGGCTGCCGGGCAGACGATTGATAGCGTCAGGGTCTGGGACGCCCGAAGGGCAATTCAGACTCTTCGATCTGCAGGAGGAATGGACGAAGTTTCGCTCTGGCTTCAGGGAAGCGGGAGGATGGCTGGTGTACTCACCTATGCGTCTCTTTTTGAGCCTGAGATCACACGTCTCGATCTTCATAACCTACCCCTCTCCCATAGCGATGGCCCGTTCTTCTATAGCATCCTACAAATCATGGATGTTCCGCAGGCGGTGGCGATCGCACTTGAGCGATCAAAAGTGGTCATATACCAGAAGGGAAAGATGGGCTGGGAGTATCCCTCTTCGGTGGCCCAGAGGCTTAGTTGGGAGACAAAGCTCCAACTCAGGTCGAGGCAAGAGGACGATTAGAGGCGGTGGAGGGAATAGTATGAACAGTTCTAGTTGCTTTTCAGCTTGCTGTCGCCATTCCTATTACCGAAGAGCATGATGATTTTCTGGAAGAAAGCACTTCTCTGCATCCTTCTTGTCGAAGTGGTTGGGAATGCCAGTGGGTTGGTGACCTTTGGTTCGATCAAGGATTGGTACGCCATGCTCGAACGCCCTCCTGGAACGCCGCCGAATGGACTCTTTGGTCCCGTTTGGACCCTTCTTTTTGGCTTGATGGGCTTTGCCCTCGCCTTGGTGCTTTCCACGGAAATAGGAAAGGATCGGCAAATCGCGCTACGATGGTTTGTAATCCAGTTTCTTTTGAATCTCGCATGGACGCCGGTATTTTTTGGATGGCATCGGATGGATGTGGCCCTAGCGGTCATAGGCCTGCTCATAGTTGCCGTGGGCTTTACCATCAGGCAATTCGGGAAGGTTCACCGATTCGCGGGATGGCTGCTGGTTCCGTATCTTCTCTGGGTGGGATATGCTTCTTACCTTAATGCAGGATTCCTGTTGTTGAATACCTAGGAGGATTCGAGAAGCTCCGGGACGGCCGCCTCAGGCGCGCCAAATAATTCGCATTAAGAAAATTACATGGGATTTTCACGGGGCAAATGTAAGTGGTCCTTGATGCTGTATTTGGAGCAGATCTGGGGTATTCGATCACTCAGACGCGTGAGAATTCAGGGCTGGTCTCGGGCCTACGGCGGGTTAAGCTCAGGATGTTACCAGTAGGTTAGGTTATGCGAAGTCCCTTGAATCGAAGAACATTCCTCCGCGGGAGTGGTGTAGCGATGGCTCTACCCATGCTTGAGGCAATGATTCCAACAGCGCGGGCAGCGCGCGCCGCCACCGGCCCGGTGAAGCGGTTCGTGTGCCTCTCCAATAATTATGGAGTCTACCAAAAGGGATTCTTTCCGGATGAGACTCAGGTTGGATCCAAGTATGAGATGCCGGAGACCCTGAAGTCCTTGGAGAAGCACCGGAAGGATTTTACCGTTTTCTCCAACCTCGACCATGGTTTTACCGGCGGGCATCAAGGCGTGCCAGTTCTTCTGAGTGGAGTGCGGCCGGTGCTTGCCCATAACTATGCAGAGGGAAATATCAGTCTCGATCAGAAGTTGGCTGAGTACCATGGAGCTGCGACTCGGTTCCCTTCGATGACTCTGGGAGTGAGGGAACGTAATCTTTTGAGTTTCACACGGACTGGAGTGCAAGTGCCTTCCATCGACATGAGGGCGGCCTATCGTGCGATGTTCCTTGAAGATAACGCGGAGAAAAAAGCCTCTTCGGGAGAGCGCTTTAAGCGGCACTCCAGCATTCTGGATGTCGTTGGAGAGCAGGCCAAGAGTTTGAACAGGCAGCTGGGGAAACAGGATCAGAGGAAGCTCGAGGAGTATTTCGACTCTGTGCGGACCATGGAAAAGAAAATCGTACAGCAGGAGCCCTGGCTCGAGCGGCCTAAACCGACGACAGATGTCAAGGAGCCCAATCCCGGCAACGGCACTGCAGAGCAATTGAAGGTCATGATCGAGATGATCGCGTTGGCTTTGCAGACGGATTCCACGAGGGCCATCACAATGGTGAGCGGGTTTGCCAACGGAGATTTTGGGTTGAATGGAGGCTACCACGGATTTTCCCATCACGGGGAAAGACCAGAGCCCGTTGCGGCTCTCAAAAAGATCGAGGGTTACCAGATTTCGATGATGTCGTATCTGATTGATTTGCTGAAGGAGCAAGAAGACCCCATCAATGGAGGCACTCTTTTCGACCACACTGCGGTTCTATATGGATGCGGGATGGCCGCTGGTACGCATCAGACGAAAAATCTCCCGCTTGTCCTTGCAGGGGGCGGCTTCAAGCATGGAGATCACAAAGTTTATCCGAAAGAGGAAATTCAACGGGTTCCCGCTGCAAATCTGCTTCTCTCTATCCTGCAGAATAGTGGGCTCGAAGTGGACCAGTTTGGCTCTAGTACGGGGACGCTCCGTGGGCTTGAGTGGAAGGCGTAATGATCAGTTAAGAGGCTTCCGGGCCCAGCAAACCCATCCGATGCTCGTCCGGCTGTTTGCCATCGTAATTGTCTCGCTGAGCTTTTCCCCAGGGCTGGTGGCTGAGAATAATCTCGGTGCAATTCGCCCGTTTTTGAAAGAATACTGCATCGATTGTCATGGGGCGGAAAAGCAGAAGGGGGATTATCGCTTCGATACCCTGAAAACCGACCTTTCGGACATTGAGACTCTGGAGACCTGGCAGAATATTCTCGATCAGCTCAATCTTGGGGAAATGCCGCCCCGTAAGAGCCTTCAGCCATCAAAAGAGGAATGGTCTCCGATCGTGCATCAGCTCACGGGAGAACTTTCTTCGTTTTATACGAAGATGCGCAGTACAGGCGGGCGCACCGTCATCCGGCGTCTGAATCGCCATGAGCTACGAAATACTCTGCGAGATCTCCTCTATCTCGATGGGCCACAATACAGGCCGGATGCAGCGGGATCCCGTCTCGTTGATAACAATGGGAATGGGAGCGTAGAGCGAACGGGCAATGATCCCCTGAGGTTTTTCCCGGAGGATGAACAGGAGGATGGCTTCTTTAATCTCGGAGATCATCTGGTGATGTCGGACTTTCTCCTGAAGCTGACTCTAGGCGCGGTGGAGGAGACTTTGGAGCAGGCGACTGAGCTCGGAACCCGGCCCGAGGCGAAGGCTCATCAGTTCACAGGGCATTTGATCAATGGTAAGGGGCGTAATCTGATCGAGACAGTTTCTCGGGAATTAGAGGAACGCTACGAAATGATGGCGGTGGGATATGAGCGTTACGGTCGAGTAGCGCCCACTGATCTACGCGGCGGGGTGGGTCTCTCGGGGAGATACCGGATCACACTGGAAGTATCGGGACATAATCCCCGGCACCCATGGGAAGAGACCGTGAAGGTTGATACGAAAGATCCGTTTCAACTGTGCTTGAACATTGCGGATACAAAAAATGGAGGGATTGCGGGACCAACTTCCACGCCGGAGGCCCTGTGGTCGGTTCCTTCCGATGGTAGTAAGAAGGTGTTCATCCATGAGGTCTGGATGGATAAGACTTGGACGCCCTGGCTGGGGTGGGAGAACGGTCCCACCGAAAAAGTTGTCCGACCGGAAAAGATCGTGGAGGATTATCTTCCGGCGAAGTTCTTTAAACGACCGGACAAAAAAGCCGATAAGGAGGGACATGACAATTGGGGGATGAACATGGCGCGCCTCCTTTTCGAGGGAGGGTATCGTGGGCCTCATCTCAGGATTCATAGCCTTAAGGTGGAGCCTGTTGTGGGAGCGTGGCCTCCCCGGAGCCATACGGCCCTTTATGGTTCGTCCTCAGGAGAAGAAGAGGAAATCCGAAATCTTCTGCTGTCCTTCGCAGAGAGGTGTTTCCGACGCCCGGTGCAGCCTGATGAGATAGAGCCTTACGTGCAGCTGGTGCTTAAGCAACAGGCTGGTCCGGTGGTGAAGGTTGCGGGTGGCATCAAGAATCTTCGTTACCAGGTCTATGAGGGGAAATGGGACAAGCTTCCGGATTTTAATGCCCTCAAGCCGGTTTCTAATGGTGCGCTACCAAAGGGCTTCATCGATACAGGGGCCTCGGGAAGAAAGGAGTATTTTGGTATGGTATTCGAGGGGTTGATTGAGGCCCCCAAGGCGGGTGAGTATCTCTTCGAAATGGCGTCGGATGATGGAGCCAGACTGCTCGTTGAGGGGCAAGAGGTCATCTTGCATGACGGCTTGCACGGCCCTGAACTGAAGAAGGGTAAGGTAGAGCTTGGCGAGGGGGAGCATATGATCCGGGTCGAATATTTCGCTTATGGGGGAAACAACAGTTTCCGGGCTGGATGGAGTGGAGCGAATTCAACTCACGTCAAGCTCTCGAAAGATCCCTTGCACAATGTGGCCCAGCCCAAAAAGTCAAAGGAGGCGGTGCCGCCCTATGTCAGAGCCATGCAGGATGGTTACGCCGCGCTCATGTGCTCTCCTCAATTTCTCTACCTCAAGGAGGATTCTGGGGCGCTTGATGATTACGCCCTTGCTTCACGTCTAAGCTATTTTCTCTGGTCTTCAATGCCGGATCAGATTCTCATGGACTTGGCGGAGAAGGGGAAACTCCGGAATCCTATGGAGCTCGATCGTCAGGTGGAGCGAATGCTTCGGGACCCGAGGGCGGCAGCCTTTGTCAGGCATTTTCCGTCAACGTGGCTGCGGATGGATAAGCTTGGTAAGATGCCTCCTTCAGGTGGAGATTATCAGTTTTACAAGAATCTCAGGGTGGAGCCTTTGCTCATGAAGCAGGTGACTGCCTACTTTGGAGATATTCTTGAGAGAAATGGACGTATTGAGGAGTTCATCGACGGAGATTATACCTTCATGAATCAGACGCTGGCGAAATGGATCTACCGGCGGGAGGGGATTCGTGGGGAGCGCCTCAGGAAGGTCAAGTTGGAGGATCCGCGACGCGGTGGAATCTTCACTCAACCAGGAGTGATGACCGCAACCGCCAATGGCGTGGATACCTCACCGGTTATCCGCGGGG